>ERZ779851.2837-NODE-2837-length-12434-cov-141.741902_pt1 | contig 12434 bp, 7 predicted proteins | sample MGYA00511094_ERZ779851 | MGnify/ENA primary metagenome ERZ779851 (study PRJEB29588, sample SAMEA2155512) | human gut metagenome | biome: human gut; feature: human-associated habitat; material: faeces | place: Denmark | collected 2008/2010 ...
AACAGATAGTCTCCTTTCTTATTATATCTTATTATCCTTATTCAAAAGCACCCATACGGAGCATATCTACTTCCTTCTCAGTAAGGAAGCGCCAGTCACCGCGACGGAGATTCTTCTTGGTCAAACCTGCAAACTGTACACGGTCGAGCTTGGTTACACGATAGCCGAGGCTCTCGAAGATACGGCGAACGATACGGTTCTTACCGCTGTGGATCTCGATACCTACCTGTGACTTGTCATGATCGTCAGCATAAGCTACTGCATCTGCCTTGATCTCGCCATCTTCCAAAGTGATACCCTCGCTGATCTGCTGCATATCGTGAGCAGTGAGGTTCTTATCGAGGTGTACGTGATATACCTTCTTTTTCAAGAACTTAGGGTGAGTCAGCTTAGAAGCCAGGTCACCATCGTTGGTCAACAGGAGTACACCTGTTGTGTTACGGTCGAGACGACCTACAGGATAGATACGCTCAGGGCATACATCCTTTACGAGGTCCATCACAGTCTTGCGCTGCTGAGGATCGTCGCTGGTTGTCACGTAATCCTTTGGCTTGTTGAGCAATACATATACCTTCTTCTCCAAAGATACTACTGCATCATGGAACTTCACCTCGTCGGTGCGAAGAATCTTGGTACCCAACTCGGTAACTACCTGACCATTGACAGTTACCAGACCAGCCTGGATGAACTCATCAGCCTCACGGCGAGAGCAGACACCAGCATTGGCAAGGAACTTATTCAAGCGCAATGGCTCTGTTGGGTCGATATTCTCCTCCTTGTATTCGATACGCTTCTTCATGCTATACTTAGCATTTGGATCGTATCCTGGAGTGTGCTGACGGAAGCCACCACCACGGTTGTTGCCATAGCCACCACCCTGTGGACGACCATAGCCGCCACGGTTGCTATTGTAACCACCCTGCTGAGGACGACCATAACCGCCACCACGGTTGCTGTTATAGCCACCATGCTGAGGACGGCTGTTGTAACCGCCATGCTGAGGACGGCTGCCATAGCCACCCTGCTGAGGACGACCATTGTAACCACCCTGCTGACGTGGCTGATAGCCACCAGTTGATGGATGCTGATCGTCACCTTCTGCGTTATTATTGAAACGAGGACGGCTGTTGTAGCCACCCTGCTGTGGACGGCTGCCATAGCCACCCTGCTGAGGACGACCATAACCGCCACCACGGTTGCTGTTATAGCCACCACGGCTGTTGTAGCCACCCTGCTGTGGACGGCTGCCATAGCTGCCACGGCTGCTACCATAGCTGCGCTGTGGACGCTCGCTGCTAGAGCTGGTAGAACTGCTCTGCAAGCCAGCACCGAAGCCTTCCGGACGGAAGCCACCCTCGCTACTGCTGCTACTTCTATCGCTGTTGAATGATGGGCGATGACTGTTAATACGTGGACGCTGTGTGCGACCTACACTACGATAACTCTTCTGATAACCGCCTGCGTTGAAGCCCTCTCGGGTGTTCTCGCTCTCAGACGATTGACTCTGTGGTTTGTTCTCGAACTCTGAATCCATAATTTATTCAATATAAAAGCCTCACGGCCGGGTTAATAAATCTATTATTATTAATTATGTTATATATGATATGTCTTTATATATCCTTGGTGCCCGTTAGGGAAACTGCTTTTTGATTAAATACCGGTGTAATTGCAAGGAGTGATAGCCATCAATTCGGCCTTCACGCTGTCGCTTACATTCAATCCCTTGATAAACTCATGAATGGTCTCCTCGGTCATATGGGTATTGGTGCGGGTGAGCGCCTTCAATGCCTCGTATGGATGTGGATAAGCCTCACGACGAAGGATGGTCTGGATAGCCTCAGCTACTACAGCCCAGGTATTATTCAAATCTTCCTGCAACTTCTCCTCATGGAGGATGAGCTTACGCAAGCCCTTCAATGTGCTCTGGATGGCGATGACGCTATGACCGAGAGGCACACCGATGTTACGGAGTACGGTACTATCGGTAAGGTCACGCTGCAAGCGGCTAACCGGGAGCTTCTGTGCCAAGAACTGGAGGATGGCATTGGCAATACCGAGGTTACCCTCACTGTTCTCGTAATCGATAGGGTTCACCTTGTGTGGCATGGCACTGGAACCAACCTCACCAGCCTTGATTTTCTGCTTGAAGTAATCCATAGAGATGTACATCCAGAAGTCACGGTCCAAGTCAATGATGATGGTGTTGATTCTGCGGATGGCATCAAAGATGGAACCCAGATGATCATAGTTGCTGATCTGAGTAGTATATTGCTCACGCTCCAAGCCCAGCTTCTCGCTGACGAACTTGTTGCCGAAAGCCTTCCAGTCATACTCAGGATAAGCTACATGATGAGCATTATAATTACCGGTAGCACCACCAAACTTAGCTGTAAACTTGCAAGCCTTCAAAGAATCGAGCTGCTCGGTAAGACGATATACATAAACCATGATTTCCTTGCCCAAACGGGTAGGAGAAGCAGGCTGACCATGAGTCTTAGCCAGCATAGGTACATCCTTCCACTCATCAGCATAAGTCTGAAGCTGGGCAATCAGCTCTTCAACCTGAGGGTAGAAACACTCCTCCAGAGCTTCCTTCACAGAAAGAGGCACACTTGTGTTGTTGATGTCCTGAGATGTCAAGCCGAAGTGGATAAACTCCTTGTAGGCATCCAAGCCACCAATCTTGTCAAACTCTTCCTTGATAAAATACTCAACAGCTTTCACATCGTGGTTGGTAACCTTCTCAATGTCTTTCACACGCTGAGCATCGTTTTCGTTGAAATTACGATAGATGTCACGCAAACGCTCAAACAGCGACTGATCGAAAGAAGCCAGCTGCGGCAATGGTAACTCACATAAAGTAATGAAATACTCTATCTCTACTCGAACACGATAACGAATGAGAGCATACTCTGAAAAATAGTTAGCGAGTTGCTCTGTTTTTCCCCTGTAACGACCATCTATAGGTGATATGGCAGTCAATAAATCTAAATTCATAACAATACGTATTATTAATATAGGGTGCAAAGTTAATGAATTCCTACGAAAAAACAGAAAAACTGAGAATTATTTAGCTTTAATTAAAACAAAAAAGGTCTTTCAACGATTGTTGAAAGACCTTTTAACTTGGTGGGCGCTGACGGATTCGAACCGCCGACCCTCTGCTTGTAAGGCAGATGCTCTAAACCAGCTGAGCTAAGCGCCCTAAAAAAATCCCTGCAACCACAAATGTGAATCACAGGGAACACCCCTGTGGGCGCTGACGGATTCGAACCGCCGACCCTCTGCTTGTAAGGCAGATGCTCTAAACCAGCTGAGCTAAGCGCCCTAAAAAAATCCCTGCAACCACAAATGTGAATCACAGGGAACACCCCTGTGGGCGCTGACGGATTCGAACCGCCGACCCTCTGCTTGTAAGGCAGATGCTCTAAACCAGCTGAGCTAAGCGCCCTTACTTTTCGTAAGCGGTTGCAAAGGTACTACAAATATTTGATTCCACCAAACTTTTTCCGACTTTTTTTTCATTTTCGTTGAAAAAACATGAAAAAAGGCATTTTCCACGGGGAAAAATGCCTTTTATATAGACTCTTTTGGCAATTTTAGCCAAAACTTACTATTCTACTGAATCTGCTGGAGCATCTCCTGAATCTGCAGGAGCTACGTCGGTAGCATGCTCTGTCTCCTTCTCTCCAGCCTGCTTTTTCTCCAAAAGTCCTCTCAAACGCTCGTTTTCTGCATTGGCATCTTCCAAAGCAGCATTCAGGGCATCCAGTTCCGACTGGTGAAGCGTATCAACAATATCCATATCTGGAGCCTTTCTCCAACGGGAAGAGCCCAGATTGTAGGTAACACCTAGTTCGAAATAGTAATTCTTGCATCGGCGGGTCCAAGACTGGGAGGCACTTCCTGCACAATTATCAATGTTATGATCGAAGGTATTCAGACCAGCCTCAGCAAAAAGCTGAACCTTTTCTGCCACCTTCCATGCCGAATGAAGACCCAGACTGTAATTCATGGCATAGTTGTCGTGAGTCATCGAGCGGCCCACACCGGCACCGGCAAACGCCATCATGTTCCAGACACGCTCTTCCTTATAACCCTTGAAAAGGTTGGTCAGGTTGAACATCACCTGCTCATTGGCTACCCAATACTTATTGCCATTGCCCTCGTTGGTATCCTCGTTCCAGTCGGCATCCACCTTCTTTCCCCAGAATCCCTGAATCTTGGTACGAAGACCGATACCTGGCGTAAACCACTTACCGAAAGCCAGAGAGATGCCCGGATTGCTGCGGAACTTCTTGAAAGGACTCTTCGACAGATCGTGTCCTCTCTCTTCGGCAGAATACCATGCATTCCAGTCCAAACCAGCCTGCACAAACCAATTACTGCCAAAAGAATTGGTGGCAATACTATATTTTTCTTCAGGAACCACGTCCTGAGCAAAACTTCCCATAGAAACACTAGCCAAAGCCAGCAAAGCAAATATCTTTTTCATACCTATCTATTTTTAACTTTCAGTTTAACTACACCTTATTATATATAGCAATCTTCGATATTATATATAGCATTCCTTGATGATGGAAGCAACTACCCCAGAAGATGCTCTATCTCCTGCTGCTGGAGGATGCAGAGCACCGACTTGCCATCAGGAGTATAGTTCACATTCTCGCAGGCGAAAAGTCCATTGACCAACCCTTCCATCTCCTCATTGCTCAACACCTGTCCGTGCGGTATCGCTGCTTGACGGGCAAGCGAAAGAGCCAGGGCTTGGTTGATTTCATCCATAGCTGAAACACCTTTCTCCACCGCACTGGATACCATATCCTGCACCAGTCTTACCGGATTCATACCTTCCAGACCGGCAGGTACGGAGTTGACGGCATAGCTGCCACCTCCCAGATCTTCCAATTCAAATCCCATCCCGTTCATTTCCGGCAAGATCTTTTCGAAGATTACCTTCTCCGACATCGGGAACTGCACCACTTCCGGGAAGAGAACCTTCTGGGAATGGAAGGTGCGCTCGGCAAGCTGCTTGAGATACTGTTCGAACAGGATACGCACATGGGCACGATGCTGGTCGATGATCATCAATCCCGATTTCACGGCGGTCATGATATACTTGCCTTTATACTGATAATGGGATGGCGACTTCTCGGCTATAATACTGTTAGCCGTAGTACCTGCAGCAGTAGCCTGTTCGGGCTCATCAAAGAGTTCCATCGTATGCTGCTGTTCATCCTGATCTTTCAACCCCTCGTAAAGCTGTTCCCAGTTCTGGTCTATCTCCGGTTTGGTACTGGAAGGACCAGGAAAACCGGCTCCTACAGGCTTCGCCATAGTAGTAGAACGGGTTTTGAAAGGATTATATCCTGGATTGACGCTGATCTTCGGAGCCGATGCCGAAGGAATCTCTTCCGGATTGAACATCGGGATTTCCGGCTTATCCTCGGTATCGAAGTCGATGGTAGGTACATCATTAAACATACCGATGCTCTCCTTCACGGCAGCCGATAGAATCTGCCAGATAGCCTGCTCATTCTCAAACTTGATTTCGGTCTTGGTAGGATGGATGTTCACATCGATGTCCTTAGGATCCACCTCGAAATAGAGGAAGTAAGGCACCTGCTCTCCTACCGGAATCAAACGGTCGTAAGCCGCCATCACCGCCTTGTTGAAATAAGGATGCTTCATGTATCTGCCGTTCACAAAGAAGAACTGATGCACTCCTTTCTTGCGGGCAGCCTCCGGTTTGCCGGCAAATCCGGAAACCTTGCACATGGTTGTCTCTACATTGACGGGCAAGAGATCATGATTGAACTTCTTGCCAAACACATCCAGGATACGCTGGCGCAGATTGGCAGCACGAAGATTGAACACTTCCGTGCCATTGCTGTGCAGGGTAAACGAAATCTGCGGATTCACCAAGGCAATGCGCTCAAAAGCGGTAAGGATGTTATTGAGCTCGGTAGAATTCGATTTCAGGAATTTACGGCGGGCAGGAACATTGTAGAAGATATTGCTCACAGAAAAGTTAGTTCCCACAGGACAGGCACAAGGTTCCTGACGCTCATACCGGGAACCCGATATGGCTACGAGGGTACCTATCTCGTCAGACTCCTGACGGGTCTTGAGTTCCACCTGTGCCACGGCAGCGATAGAAGCCAAAGCTTCTCCTCGGAATCCCATCGTACGGAGGGCAAAGAGATCGTCTGCCTTACGGATCTTAGAGGTGGAATGGCGCTCAAAGGCAAGGCGGGCATCCGTCTCCGACATTCCCTTGCCATCATCAATGACCTGGATGTTGGTGCGACCCGCATCCACCACGACCACCTGAATATTCCTGGCGCCGGCATCAACAGCATTCTCCACCAGCTCCTTGATGACAGAAGCTGGTCGCTGTATCACTTCTCCTGCTGCTATCTGATTGGCAACAGAATCTGGTAAAAGTTGGATGACATCACTCATCGTCGTTTCTTTTTTTATTTACGTTTGTTTTTCTTGGTAACTTTTGGCGCTACCTTGGAGGTTTTCCGGGAAGCTGCACGAACTGCTTTCTTTGGAGCTGTCTTGGATGCACTCTTGGATGCCTCCTTGTCAGTTTTTCCTGAGGCAGTCTCAGCTTCAGCCTTCCCCTTGTCCTCCTTGAGAGATTCCTTCTTCAGGGATTGCAAAGGTGCCTCATGGCGCTTGATGGATTTCAACTCCGTGCCACTCGACTTGCCACGCCATACAAAAATATCATTCTTATCCGTTGGTCGGAGGTCCTCAAACCATGCAAAGTTAGGTAGCTTATACTTGGCTGGCGGAACCTGGGTAATCGGATACATGGTACTGGTAAACTTATTGGTCCAGATCTTATCCAACTTTCTGGCTGCTCCCAGATACATACGCATGGTATCGGTCTCCAGATAGTTGAGTCCCACCAGGGAACTGTCCTTGTCGTTGGTCATATAATAGACCGTCTGCACATTGCCGATTGCTTCCGTCATCTTCATTTCTCCTTTTTCGAAATAGGATTTCATTTCTGAAGAAGTAATCTGATTATAATGTACGCTGTCTGGCATCTGCTCGATAGAGAGAGCCTGACCGATGACATGGGCAAAGCGGATGGTGGAGTCTGCCATATAAGCTCTGATTTCCTCACCGAGCATCTGCCGGTTGGCATTCCAGACAACAGGATCCTTATACATCGTCATACAGGAATCCTTGGAATTGAAAACCAGGGAATCGCAGATAGCCTGCATATCGTTGCGGAAAGCACGGACATGCGGATAGGCATGCACCTTGCGATATACCGAATCAGTATTGATATTGAAAGTATAGATGCGCATGGTATCTGAGTGCATCCACAACGTATCTTTTTGAGAATAGTCGATGGCTACAGGTCGCTTGGTAGCGAATCCCATTCCCGTCTTCTCATTATAACGGAGATAGTTGCAGGTAAGAGAATTCTTGTTCTTCTTATCCACATATACAACATTGCCATAACCCGTACTCTCGCCATTCTTCACATAGTAGAGACTGTCACCGGTAATCGACTTATCCTTATCCACCAAGGTAGAACGGCCGAAGAGCTTAGCCTTATCGGTCTTGGTATCATAATAACCATCTGCCGTATGCACCACGCTGGAACCGGAAACAATCTTGGAAGGTCCCACCATGTGGGCGGTAGAGGTTGGAACGTCATAATACAAGGTATCGGTGGTAACCACATCCTTACCACTGCGCAACTTCACATTGAAGACGAACTTTGCCTCTCGGGTCTCGGTATGATATTCTCCCCAGTCGGAAACCAGTCGGTCCTTACCGTCGATGAGCGTACCTCCGTCAAAGAAGTTCGCCATGTTATACAGACGGTCAAAATCCAGACTGTCCGTCTTCAGGGTCTGTCTGCGATGGTGCAGTACCACATTTCTGCGGGCATGCATCATCTGCATCATACCATCATATTCAGCCCTCTCGCAGGTAAGCGACAAGGTATCACCCTGACGGTAATGCACATGACCGAAAGCCTTCACAGAGTTGGTACCCTGATAGAAATAGGCACTGTCGCAGGTGAGATGACCACCCTGGTGCATAAACGAAACCTTGCCCTTTACAATCTGGGCATCAGGGTTTCTGCCAAACATATCGTAGCGCAGCTCATCGGCATGAAGAAGATAGACTCTCTCACCCACCGGGCGCTTCTTGTGTTTCTTCCTAGGTGCCTGCATAGCCTGCACCAGACAAAACCCAAATAGGCATAGAATCAATATGAAAAAGATTCTATGCCCGTTCTTGTTAATATTATGTTGCTTGTTATTGATCATTTAACCCAACCTTGATATTCAAAATTGCAATTCTTGTAGCGATCGTTCATACGAACGTAGGTCTTCTTAATCTTGTCAACCACCCAGTCATGCAACGTTTTTTCTCTTTCCTTGGCAAGGACGACATCCTTCATTACCTGGAAATCTTCAGTAATGGTAGCTCTATGGCCCTCTACCCTACTCACCAACTTGATCAGGGCGCAGGTAGTCTTGCCCTTGCTGTTGACCATGGTAAAAGGTGCAGAAATCTGGCCTACCTTCATGGTATCTACCACACGTGCCACCTCTGTAGGAAGATCCTTCATCTGGAACTTAGAGGTACGGTTGTCTGCCTGGGCTGTATTTGCCATCAATCCCTTGTTGTTGCGGGTATCCTTGTCATCAGACAATGCCTCTACGGCTGCCTCGAAGGTAAACTTCTTGGCACGGATATCATTACCGATGGAATCCAGACGACCGATAGACTTGTCGATAGCCTCCTGTGAAACCTTTGGCTTGAGCAGGATATGACGGCACTTGATCTTGTCACCTCGCTTATCAATCAACTGGATGATGTGATAACCGAACTCAGACTCCACAATCTTGGAAATCTTCTTTGGGTCAGTCAGGTTGAATGCCACATTGGCAAATGCAGGATCCAACATACCACGTCCGATATAATCCATCTCACCACCCATTCGGGCTGAACCCGGGTCTTCACTGTACAAACGAGCCAAAGTAGCGAAAGTAGTCTCACCCTTATTCACACGGTCGGTGAAGTCACGCAACTGGTTCTTCACACGGCTGATTTCTTCCATAGGAATACGAGGCTGCATGGTAAGAATCTCTACCTCCACCTCTGTAGGAACGAATGGAATACTGTCTTGAGGCAAGTCATTGAAATACTTACGCACCTGTGCAGGTGATACCTTGATATCCTTCACCAGTTCCTGCTTCATCTTCTGGATGAGCTGGCGGTTCTTGAAATCATCATGCATCTGCTGACGCATCTGGGTGATGCTCTGCTTGCGGTATTCCTCCAGCTTCTCACGGGATCCAATCATGGAAACCCAGTAGTTGATCTGGTCGTCGATGCCCTGCATGACTTCCGACTCAGACACCTCGATACTGTCGATGGCAGCCTGGTGCAGGAAAAGTTTCTGCACGGCAATCTGCTCAGGAATAGAACAGTCTGGATCGCCGACGAACTTGATGCCATCAGCCTCCGACTGCAAGCGGGTAACCTCGACATCAGACTTGAGGATAGCCTCATCTCCAACTACCCAGATCACCTCGTCAACAATACTTCCCGGGTCGATTGACTGCGAGTCGTTCACCGCTTCCAACTTTGCCGAATCACTGTCGGCAACCGAAGCATGGCGACTCATGCCCATACGTGAGGCGCTTGCGCTCATGCCCATGATGAGGAGCAATGCGATAAACGCCAGACTCATTTTATATCCAGTCTTCATAGATCTGTATTCTGCTTGAATTTTATGTTTAATGTTTGTTTACCGTGGCTAATACCTCAGGGTACACCACAAACTGATATTTCTTTCTTAATGTTGCCACCCATTCCTTCTCCAGCTGGTCCTGATAGTCGGCTATCACCCAGGCTTTCACATCCGTGTATTCCTTAGGTCCCTTCTTGAGAATTTTTCCGAATGTAGCATCGTAAGGATAACCTTTAACCTTCTCTACCTTGGCGCTTGTCTTGAACACCAGTGAATCCACTACAGGATGATCTCCCTTCTTGAAGATTCCTTCCTCCACCTGAACACGCACCACCGAATCGGCATTAAACTTCCTGCGAAGCAACTCTGCCCATTGGCTGAAAGGCTTACCCTTTACGTATTTCTTGACCGCTGCCACATCGGCAGCATCCTTTGTATGGTAAGCAATACCCTTGAAGCGGGGATGCTCCCATCTGTATTTCTTCTTGTTCTTGGCAAAATAAGCAGCTTGTGCCTGTTCATCATTCGCCGCTTTCTCCCATACCATCCGGTTGCTGATTTCATAGAGCAGCAATCCGTCGTGATACTCCTGCATGAGATATTTCAGATTCTTGTCGTGAGCCGACAATTCTGAAGCTTTCTGATCCAAGACGGTTTCACGGTCACTTCCCGCAGGCAACGTCCTGGCGATGGAATCCAACTTTTCGTTGATGATTCTTTCTCTGATTCCCTTGGCATCGATGAAACGAAGGATATCGTTCTTCACCGAATCATAAGGATAGAAGTCCTGCTTTCCCATCAGCTTGATGATGTGATAGCCAAACTCGGAGAGGATTGGCTTGCTGATTTCTCCCACCTTGAGTGAGAACGCAGCATCCTCAAAAGTCTTCACCGTCTGCCCTCTTGATATCCAGGAGATGTCTCCGCCCTTGACGGCAGAACCCTGGTCATCAGAATACTTTCTGGCATATCCGGCGAAATCGCCTCCTTTGCATAGAGCCTGATAGATAGATTGAGCCTTCTGTCGCGCCGTTTCCTGGTCTGCAGCAGAGGCTTTCTGTCCCAAACGGATCAATATGTGGGCAGGATGAACCATTCCGCCCGACTTACTGACACGTTGTTTCGCTTCTTCGTAAATTTTCTGCGCTTCCGCCTCCACGTCTCCCGAACTGATCATCGCCGGACGTACCTGCTGGTCACGATACAGCAGGAACTCCTGTTTGAAAGAAGCCGTTGTATCGATATGGGCATCCAATGCCGCCAAAACCTTAAGTTTGTAATTAACAAATAGGTCAACATACTCATTGACTGTCTTCTTGTCAATCACGCCCTCGGAATTGTTTTTGTTATAAGAATATTCAAATTCCGAACGACTGACAGGCTGACCATTGATAGTCATGATAGTAGGGTCGTCGTTTTGAGCAAAAGCTATGCTCCCCGAAAGGAGCATAGCTGCAAAAAGCGCATAAAATCTCATATTACTTTTCAAATAATTATTCTGGGCGGCTGTAATTAGGAGCCTCACTGGTGATAGTGATATCATGTGGGTGGCTCTCCAATACACCGGCATTTGTAATGCGGGCAAACTTAGCGTTGTGCAAGTTCTCGATAGTAGCAGCACCACAGTAACCCATACCAGAACGCAAACCACCAATCAACTGGTAGATAACCTCCTGTACAGTTCCCTTGTAAGGAACACGACCTGCGATACCCTCTGGTACAAGCTTCTTGGCATCCTTGGTATCACCCTGGAAGTAACGGTCCTTAGAACCATTCTTCTGCTCCATAGCCTCGAGAGAACCCATACCGCGGTAGCTCTTGAACTTACGGCCGTTGAAGATGATAGTATCGCCAGGGCTCTCCTCAGTACCAGCTACCAATGAACCGATCATTACGCAGCTACCACCAGCAGCCAGAGCCTTCACTACGTCACCAGAATAGCGCAAACCGCCATCGGCAATCAGAGGAACGCCTGTGCCCTTCAAGGCAGAATATACATCATAAACAGCACTCAACTGAGGCACACCTACACCGGCAACGACACGGGTAGTACAGATAGAACCAGGACCGATACCTACCTTTACGCCATCAGCGCCATTCTCTACCAAATACTTGGCAGCCTCGCCGGTAGCAACATTACCTACTACTACATCTACCTGTGGGAAGGCAGCCTTAACCTGCTTGAGCTTCTCGACAACACCCTTAGAGTGACCATGAGCAGTATCAATAACAATGGCATCAGCACCAGCCTCAACCAGAGCCTTGGCACGTTCCAAAGTATCAACTGTAACACCTACACCGGCAGCCACGCGAAGACGACCCTTGGCATCCTTGCAAGCCATTGGCTTGTCCTTTGCCTTGGTGATGTCCTTGTAAGTAATCAAACCTACCAAGTGATTTTCATTGTCAACTACAGGGAGCTTCTCAATCTTGTTCTCCTGTAAGATGGCAGCTGCGGCAATCAAGTCGGTCTGGATGTGAGTGGTAACCAGGTTCTCGCTGGTCATTACCTCATCAATCTTCTTGTCCATGTGACGCTCGAAACGAAGGTCACGGTTGGTCACGATACCAACGAGATGATTCTCGTCATCCACCACTGGAATACCACCGATATGATAGTCGTGCATCATATCCAGCGCATCCTTCACTGTACTGCCACGACGGATGGTGACAGGGTCATAAATCATACCAT
>ERZ779851.2839-NODE-2839-length-12427-cov-51.952716_pt1 | contig 12427 bp, 9 predicted proteins | sample MGYA00511094_ERZ779851 | MGnify/ENA primary metagenome ERZ779851 (study PRJEB29588, sample SAMEA2155512) | human gut metagenome | biome: human gut; feature: human-associated habitat; material: faeces | place: Denmark | collected 2008/2010 ...
TTATATATAAATATAAATATATAAGTAACTTCTAAATAGAGGAAAAGGGAGGGGTACCCCTGAAAACTGTCACAACTGTCACAACTGTCACACTGTAACGCTTAGGTCTACCTGATGAAACTAAATACGTCCATCAGCAAACCTATCTTCTCTTCCGGTAAAACTTATTGATATTTGCTCGCCAACTCATAGTTTCTCTCCTGCTAAAACTATGAGTAGGCTTTGTTGGCTCGGAAAAGCGCAAGTGTTAAATCCGTTTAACAGAACTCTGCAGCGCGTTTTTTGGCAATAACAGAAATATGTTGTACCTTTGCAGCACATTTCACCCATCACGCCCAGAAAGGCTTATTTCATGCCAATCTGCTTCACGCGCTGCTCGAACTCTTCCCTGTCACAGATGGCACTATTCTTGATTTTGGCGCGATAATTATAGATAGTGTTCACAGAATAGTGAAGGAACTCGGCAATCTTAGAACTGTCCTCGATGCCCAGACGGATAAGGGCAAAGATACGGAGGGTGGTAGAAAGACGGCTGTCATCTTCGAGCACGATACGCTCTTCAGGCTTCAAGAGGGCATTGAACTCCTCAACAAAGTCAGGGAAGAGCTTCAGGAAGGCGGAATCGAAATACTCATACAGCTCGCCCATGTAAGCCTCGCCAGCCTGCATCTGCTCCAGCAACTTGTTGAGTTCTCTTGCCTTCACCAGTTTCACTACTCGCTTGCGCATGGTCTCTATCTTGTCGACATAGATGGCACAAAGGCGCAGGAATCGACCAATATATACTTCCTTCATCTTGTTACTCTCGTTAAGTGACTGGTTCATCTCGTTGAGCGACTGGTTCATCTCGTTAAGACGCTCATTTGCCAGCTGCAAGGCATGGTTGGTTTCCTTCAGCTTATGATGGGCCGCAGCAATGCGCTTGCGCTGCTTGTTGACATAGTAGAGCAAGAGCATAACCACAAAGAGAAGCAGGACAGAAAACGCTACCATGAGCCGCAGATGCTGGTTGCCCGAAGAAAGTTCTTTCTGATAGCCCTCCTCAATCTGCGTGAGCACAGGCATGATCTGGCGGCTGCGGCTAGGCGTATTGAAAATGGTAGCCGACTTCCAGGCAAACTTGATATACTCATGAGAGCGCTTCTGCTCGCCCGGGTCGGCGTTGAGAAGATTGGCAACTTCCCAGAGAGAACCCTGGTCCATCACAGCCAACTGGACATCGCAGATAGCAGAACGCAAGAGGCAGCGGAGGAACTGCTCTTTATCACCAAACTGATTGTAGGTCAAGCCGCGATAAAACTGTACAATGGCATACTGATGGGTGCCCGGTTTCGTCATCGACAGCCGCTTATCGCTCAATCGCAAAGCCTCCTTCATATTGCCTGCATCGCGTGCCCTCACCTCCTGCATCTGCAGATAAAGGTCATCATCATGGCTGAAAGTGCTGTCTATTGCAGCCTGATAGGCATTATGCTTGCCGGCATAATATTTCTTCAAGGAAGGAACGTTGGAATAATATGCCATCTCGCCATACAGGTGCTGGCAAGCCCAGAGGTAGTTGCGTTTGCCCTCAGCATCAAGATCAGCGATATTGACAGACTTCAGCAGGTCGTACGATTCGGCATAATCGCCCGTGGTAGATTCCTGAAAAGCAAGCAGCGCCTTGGCATTTTCCACCTTCTTTTTATCGCCCATTCTGAAGGCAAGTTCCATACACTGGTTGATGTATTTCAGCGCCATGTCGTTCTTGTAGGAGCGGTATTCCTCAAAGAGCGCAAAGCAGGCATCATACTTACTGCTTAGCCGCCTGGCGGTCTTCAGTTTCTGCTCCCAATCGCGAATTCGGGCTTCACGTACCTTCACATAATCAGCCGAATGGGCAATGGCGTTGTCCAGACTCTGAAAAAGCTGCTCTATATTATCTGTTGTTTTTGCTGCAAGAGAAAGAGGCATTAAGACAAAGAGCAGGAAGAAGAATGCCTTTCCCCATAATTCATTTACGCGATACATCAACTTGATTCCGTTTAAGATTGATTTATTTTCATGAGGTTTCACGTGCAAAAGTAATAAAAAAATCGGAAACGACAAAATCTGATATAGAAGAAAAGTAGATTTCTTCGCATTTTTCGTCTATACCGCATCCACTTTTTGTATATCCCCCATTTTTCTTATCTATCTCATTACCAGATATATTTCTATCTGAAAAAGAAAATTTCATCCACATTTTAACATTTCTATCGCGCATCGTATCATCTTTTTTATTATCTTTGCAAGGTCTTAATAGAAGATAAACTTTATAAAATAACAATTAACATAATAAACAATGAGAACAGCACTTTTATCACTCACATTTCTTTTGGCTGGTTCTATGGCAGCACCTGCTATCGCCCATACCGCAGCCCCTAAGAAAAAAGTAACTGCCACAACCAAGAAAGGCAAGATTCTACCCATGAAGGAGTATATCGACCAACTGATGGCGAAGATGACGCTACAGGAGAAGATTGGTCAGCTGAACCTGATGGTAGCTGGCGACATCACCACCGGTGGCGCACTTGATACTCAGGTAGGCAGCGATATCGCCCAGGGCAACATGGGCGGAGTTTTCAATATCAAAGGGCTCAACAAGATCAAGGCTCTGCAGGAAATCGCCATCAAGAACAGCCGTCTGGGCATCCCGCTGCTCGTAGGTATGGACGTGATTCATGGTTACGAAACGATGTTCCCTATCCCTCTCGCCCTCTCCTGCTCATGGGATACCGAGGCGATGAAGAAGGTAGGCGAAGTATCGGCCAAGGAAGCAAGTGCCGACGGCATCAACTGGACATTCTCTCCTATGGTAGACATTGCACTCGATGCCCGCTGGGGACGAATAAGCGAAGGAAATGGCGAGGATCCTTATCTGAGCGGCGTGATGGGAGCAGCGATGACTCAGGGCTACCAGGGCGTGGATATGCGCACAGAAGAGATTCTGAGAGCCAACCGCATCATGGCCTGTCTGAAGCATTTTGCCCTGTACGGAGGCGTTGAGAGCGGAAAGGAATATAACACGGTAGATATGAGCCGCGTACGCATGATGAACCAGTATCTGCCACCTTACGAGGCAGTGGTGAAGGCTGGCGTAGGCAGCGTGATGTCTTCATTCAATCTCATCGACTACATACCTGCTACAGCCAACAAATGGATGATGACCGATGTCTTGAGAAAGCAGTGGGGATTCAACGGTTTCGTGGTTACCGATTACGCTTCTATCGCCGAGATTCTGCAGCACGGAACGGCAAAAGACATTCAGGAGGCTTCAGAACAGGCACTGAAGGCGGGTACCGATATGGACATGTGCTCCAACGCCTTCGTAAAGCATCTGGCAAAGAGCATAGCAGAAGGAAAGGTGAGCGAGGAGGATGTGAACATCGCCTGCCGCCGCATTCTGGAAGCGAAATATAAACTGGGCCTGTTCAGCGACCCTTACCGCTACTGCAACACCAAGCGCAGCAAGAGCGAGATTTATACCGCTGAGAACCGTCAGGCAGCCCGCAATGTAGCAGCAGAGACCTTCGTGCTTCTGAAGAACGAAGGAAATATCCTGCCACTGAAAAAGGAAGGAAAGATAGCCCTGATAGGTCCGCTTGCCGACACCCGAAACAACATAGCCGGTACATGGAGCGTGGCACAGGTACCATCTAAATATACCACCATCAAGGAGGCAATGGAGCATGCACTTGCCGGAAAAGCCACCTTATTATATGCCCAGGGAAGCAATATCTGGCGCAATCAGGAACTGCAGCAAAACGGCGAATGCGGTAAACCGATCAACTGGGGCAACGAGGCTGAGATGAAGGCTGAAGCGCTGAAGATTGCTAAAGAGGCCGACGTGATAGTATGTGCTATGGGCGAAAGTGCCGAGATGAGCGGCGAATGCGGTAGCCGTACCAACCTGGAGATGCCGGACGTACAGCGCGAACTGCTTGCCGAACTCCTGAAGATGGGCAAGCCAGTAGTGCTCCTCAACTTTGCGGGCCGTCCTACGGTTCTTACTTGGGAGAAAGCCCATGTACCAGCCATCATGAATGTATGGTTTGGAGGTTCAGAGATGGGCGATGCACTCTGCGATGTCATCTTTGGCGACAAATCGCCATCGGGTAAACTCACCACTTCGATGCCTAAGACTACCGGTCAGGAGCCTCTCTACTACAACCATCAGAACACCGGCCGCCCTGTAGCAGACGATAATGAGAAGTTTGCCAAGTTTGCCAGCAACTGTCTGGATGTAAGCAATGGTCCGCTCTATCCTTTCGGTTACGGTTTGAGCTACACCAACTTTTCATACAGCAACTTCCGCCTGAGCAGCCAGGAGGCCGGCATCAGCAATGAGGAGGCTACCGAATGGCAGGATGGCAAGAAGATTACAGCTAGCGTCACCGTTAAGAACAATGGTTCCCGCGATGCCGACGAGATTGTGCAGCTCTACATCCGTGACATGGTAGCCAGCATCTCCCGTCCTGTAAAGGAACTGAAAGGTTTCCAGCGCATCCATCTGGCAGTAGGTGAAAGCAAGGAGGTAAGCTTTGATATTACCCCAGATATGCTCAAGTTCTACAACGCAGATCTGAAGCACGTGATAGAACCTGGCGACTTCCAGATTATGATAGGAACCAACAGCAAGGATGTAAAGACATTGAAACTGAACGTGAAATAAACAAGAAAAATCGCCCTGTAAGAGCAAAGCATAGCTTGAAAGATGCTTTACTTCTTACAGGGCGATTCCTATTGACTGAGCCAACTCCAACAGAAGGCTCAGTTATGGATTCTATCCTTCAGGATTACTTAGTCATCTCGAAACCTACACGCATACCATCGTAATTATTGGCGATAGTACCGATAGCGCTGAGGGTAGAACTGCCCTTGAGGGCACCCATGGTCTTGATGAGGTTGAGCAACTTTGTCTGGTCGAAAAGCAGGCTGATGCCGTTGGTAGTCTTCGTAGCATAACCCGACATACTCAAGAGCAAGCCCTTCATCTGAATGGCATGAGTCTTCTCATCAAAAGTGTAATTGCCCTGCCATGACTTGCCGTCTATCTTGGCAGCGAAAGTTCCATCAGTTTTGAAGGAGAAATAGGTATTTGAGCCGCTGAAACCAAACTTGCTGTAATACTCACCCAACTTCTCCTCTACCTTGTTGGCAGCAAGCTCACCGCCAGCCTTTGCCAGGAGATTCTCAGAGGTAAAGGCGCATCCCGGCTTACTGTACTTCCAGGTATGGGCACAGAGATCCTGCTTGCTGAAGGTACCTGAACCGATTACATTATTTAGAATGCCATTGATAATGCTGCTACCTGCAGAACTGCTGCTGTTAGAGTTTCCACCCAGTACAGCACCCAAAATACCTGCAACGGCTGAGCCTGCATTGCTGGTTGCACTGGTAGATGTAGCGGTATTGCTGGTTGTTGCTGCAGTTGTTGTTGTCGCTGCTGTTGTGTTAGATGCAGCAGAAGTTGTTTTCTTTGTAGAAGTCTTCTTGGTCGTAGTCTTCTTAGAAGTCTTCTTTGTTGTCTTCTTAGCCGTTTTCTTAACCGGCATCATCTCAGACATTGAGGCATTGAGCGCTGCCTCGTTCATAGCGCTTGCGTTGCTGCCAGCTGTGCATGCGAGCACAAGGGCAGCCAAAAGAAATACCTTTTTCATTGCTTTCTATATATTTATTTTTATCACTCTTATTTATATATACCCAATACTTTCTATTGTTCTTTCGGGTGCAAAGTTCGCAAAAAAATCGGGAATACGATAAGAAAAATCCCTATTTCGCGGTATGAATCTCCCTAAAAACTCAGCATTTCTGCTCTTTCTACGTTATTATAGACGATTGCGATGACAATTCGTTTAAAAGATAATGAAAAAAATCGTTCAGGAAATACCAATTATCATTCTAAAGGGGGAAAACTGCTCAAACGATTGCACTTTTTTTTGACATACATCAAAAAATAACGAATAAAACACGTATTTTCATGCATTTTGTACCTAGAAATAGGTAGAAAACCCCTATCTTTGCAAGCGGTTAACAAATATCAATAGGTTATGAATGATTTAATTAAGGTAAATTCAGAAAATCAGAATCAGGCTATCGATAGATGCCAACAGATTCTTCAGGATCGCCGCGAGGCTCTTGCCTCTAAGGCAAAGAGAAGAGGTTAATACTCTTCAGAAACAAGAAGTAAAGGAGGAAAGATGATGCTCTTATACAATATAAAGACGCATCCTTTCTTTTTAAAGAGAGATTTTTCGAAACGACTCTTAAATGATGAGTTTCAAAAATTTTGGGAAAAGAAAAAAACGTAAAAATCCCGTTGTCAGCCATCTGGCTTGTACAACGGGATTTTTTCGTTTTATTATATCAAGTCCGAGATTTTACTTCTCGTTCTTCACTGCCTTCATGATGATCTCGAAGTGATTACCACTCTTCAAGATGACATTCTTCAGGAAGTCTGAAATCTCAGATGCCTTCATATTCTTCACCATCTCCTTGTAATCGCTATGAGTATCAACACCCATACGCTCGTATGTGCTCAACGCACCAAGCCAATAACCGTTAGACTTCTCGCTAACAGCAGCCTGCTTCAGGAGAATCTCCTTTACCTTCTGAAGGTCTTCTGCATTTGGCTGGGCTACGGTTTCTTCCATACCCTTGAAGAAGTAAGGAATAGCGATATCCGACTTCTCTGGGTTCAACTGAGCCACGGCTGAAATAGAGATGGCAGCCTTGTTATCATAATCGCGAAGCAAACCATAGTTTGCACCTGCATGATAAGCAGCACTGAGTTCCTCACGGATAGTACGCAAATACTTCATCTCCAAAAGGCGGGCTGAAACATCAGCAAGAACCATATACTGCAAGGTGAATGGAGCCTTGGTATACCAGATCTCTGTTGCCTGGTTCTGTGGGTTCTCCATTACCTTGGTAAAGATATTGCTTACCTTACCCTTAGCATAAGGAATCTGCTTGTTCTTAAGCTTGAAGCCATTGTTTGGCAGACTGGCGATATACTGCTCGATGAGTGGGAGGAGAGTCTTCTCATCATAGTTACCTACGAAATAGAAGGTGAAGTCCTTGGCATTGCCGTAGAACTGCTTACCAATCTCCAGGATACGGTCGTAGTTGATATCCTTTATATCGCTTGCCTCTGGCACACGGGCAAGTTTGCTACCCAAATAGAGGGTGCTCTGAACAGAATCCTGATATACGAGGCTTGGGTTGTTGCTCTTGTTGGCAAGAACAGTAGCCATCATGCTTTTCATATTGTCGAAGCTCTTCTGGTCCTTGCTTACTGCGGTCATCTTGAGATAGATGAGCTGCATCAGGGTTTCGATGTCCTTAGGAGTAGAATTACCCTTCAAACCATGATTAAAAGGACTCAAGCTGAACGAAACGCCAGCCTGCTTACCTGCCAAAGCCTTATCAAGCTCATTGCTTGAGAAATCGCCAAGACCACTAGCATCGAGCACATCTGCTGCAAATGCAGCATTCAGGAAGTCTTCCTTGCCGAAAGTAGAATAGCCCACATTGGCTGAAGCTGCGAAAGCAACCTCATTGTCCTTGAAATCGGTCTTCTTCAATACCACCTTAGCGCCATTAGAAAGAGTCAACTCCTTGAAGCCCAACTTCTTGTTTTCAACAGTCTTCTTAATTTTACCAGCCTTAGGAGCCTGAGCAATGAGAGGTTCCTGCTTAACATTATCCACATAAGCCTCGAGCTTCTCAGCACGTACCTGCTTTACGATGGCAGCAAGTTCCTGCTCGGTAGGATAAACGGCACCAGCCTGCTCGCGCATCATTACCAATGAAACAAGGTTGGTATCGCTCTGGCAAACCAACTGCTTGGCATAGCTGTTGATAACCTCAAGAGGCAAGTTTGGAACAACCATCTTCCAGATCTGGCTCTCCTCTTCTACTGACGGAATAGGCTCGTTAGAAGTGAAGTTATCCACATACTGGGTAGTAAACTGCTCGTTCTTCATCTTATCCTTGTTGGCAAGCGCCTTGTCAACCTGGCTCATGAATTCATCCTTGGCACGCTGATACTCAGTAGCTGTGAAACCGAACTCATGCATACGCTGTGCCTCGCGGAGAACAGCAGCATAAGCCTCCTTAATCTTTCCTGGCTTAGCTACACCGGTAAGGGTGAAAGCATCCTTAGTGCTTGAAATCAGGTATGAACCATCACCGGCACTTGCCTGGAGATATGGACAGTCTGGCTCCAATGCCTTCTCAGCATAACGGGCAGCAATCATAGAAGAAATCACGTTATCCATGTATCCCTTCAGGAGATAGCTCATATTGCCCTTCAGAGAATCTGGCACAGCATTGTGCTTCATATAAACCTGGAAGAGATCAACCTGCTGCTCCTTATCCTTGTCGATAACATAGATGGCTGAATCATTATCAGATACTTCTACCTTCTCTATCTTAGCGGCATTCTTAGGTACCTTGATACCTGAGAAGAGTTCCTTAATCTTAGCTTCGATATGATTTACATCTACATCACCCACGATGATAATAGCCTGATTGTCTGGGCGATACCATTTGCGGTAGTAAGCACGGAGAGTTTCTGGCTTACAACCATCGATAACGCTCATCAAACCGATAGGGAAACGGTAGCCATACTTTTCACCCTGATAGAGCTTAGGAAGTGAACGCTCTATCATGCGCTGCTGACCAACAATGCGCATACGGTACTCATTGTGTACCACATCGCGCTCGTCATTTATGGCTTCCTTGGTAAGAGAGATACCGTTGCTCCAATCCTTGAGGATGAGCATGCATGAATCTACGGCTGTAGGGCGGGTAGTAGGTACATCGGTGAAGTAATATACGGTTTTCTCTACGCTGGTATAGGCATTGAGATTTCTACCATACTCCACGCCGATGCTCTGCAGGTAATCCTGGAGGGAATTACCTTTGAAGTGATCGGTACCGTTGAAGGCGAGGTGCTCGAGGAGGTGAGCCAAACCGCGCTGGTCATCATTCTCATTGATAGAACCCACTTTCTGTGCGATGTAGAAACTGGCTACATGCTCAGGATAACTGTTGTGACGAATGTAGTAAGTCAATCCATTATCAAGACGACCTATCTTCACATTCTTGTCTACCGGAATAGCTGGCATCTGCTGTGCCATCGCTGTACCTGCAGAAAGGAACAGCACAACTGCTGCAAAAATCTTTCTTAGTTTCATCTGATTTTAATTATTTATATATTTATTTTTTCTATATCATTCTTTCTATATACCTTATTATATATATCATGCTACTTAACAAGTTCACCTATATATAACGGCAAAACCAGTAACATGGTTACTGTCTGCGATGCAAAATTAAGAAAAATAAAAAAGATTTGCAAACATTTTAGAGAATATCTTCCCGATGTATGCAAATCTTAACCTAAAACTAACATTGGAGGCAGAAAACCAATCCTAACCTACATGAAAACTCTTCATCCATGAGCCTCTGAAGAGGCGGATAAGGAAGAGGATTCCCCTGAATGTGAGTTCGGTAGCCATCGCTATCCATACTCCCTCCAAGCCATAGCTCTTGGAAAGCGCATAAGCCAGAGTGAGGCGCACCAGCCACATGGTACCGAGATTGATCATCGCCGGTTTCCTGGTATCGCCCGCTCCTACACAAACACAGTAGGTCACGATGCTGGCTGCATAGAATGGTTCAGCAAAAGCCTCGATGCGCAAACAGACGGTACCCATCTCACGGATGCTTTCTACCGGAGAAAGAACGCCAATCATCTCAGGAGCAAAGACATACATCACCACTCCCATCACAGCCATCACAGCCATTCCCAGTCCTACTGTCATATAGGCAAAATTCTTGCACAAACCTACTCGCCCTGCTCCATGCGTCTGTCCCACCAGAGTGGTAGCCGCATCACCAATACCATAACCCGGCATATAGCAAAGACTCTCAGCCGTAATAGCAAAAGAATGGGAAGCAATGGCTATATTGCCAAGAGGTGCCACAATCATGGTACTCACTATCTGCGCCCCGCTCATCAATATGTTCTGTATGGCTATCGGAATGCTGATTTTACAGGCATTATGAACATACGACCTGACCCAACGGAAACGGACATGGTCCTGACGGAGATTCAGTATCTTATTCTTGAAACCTGCAAGATAAAGATTAGGCAGAGAGATGCAGACATAAGCCATCGCCGTTCCTAAGGCAGCCCCCACAACACCCAACTTCAGAATATAGATAAACAGGTAATTGAATATCACATCGCAGATGCAGATCAATACAGCCATCACACTAGGTGTATGCATATTGCCCGCAGATTTCAGCATCATCTCGGATATATGATAAAGGAAAACGAATGGAAGTACCAGACCATATATCAGAAAATAGCGAGAGGAATTGGTAGCTATATCAGCACCTCCACCCAGCCAATAAGGCAGATAACCATGAATGCCGACACAGAGAAGAGAAACAAAAATGCTGAACGCCACACCGCAAATCAAGGCATGGCGAAACACCTGACGGGCATTTGCAAAATCATTAGCTCCGATAAAATGAGCTACCTGTACTGAAAATCCAGTAGCCGCTGCACTGAGCAAACTACCAATAAGCCAGGTAGTTGACTCAATCAATCCGATACTGGCAGAAGCCTCTGCTCCCAGATGACCCACCATAGAAGCATCGATGAAGAACATCATCACCGTAGAAATCTGAGCCAACATAGAAGGTATACTCAATCCTACAATAAGATTGAGTTTCTCGCGCCGATCCATCTCCCTACCCAGGCGAATCGACTCCATCAAATAATCTGTCTTCTTGCTATAAAGCATAAATTAATTTCTCGTATATCGCTCATACAAAAAAATATGTGCATATATCATTTCAAACATATGCACATACTTTTTCTTTAATCTTTATTCTTATTATTCAGTAATCCACTTCTTGCCAGAAGCTCTCTTATAACTTTTGAGCACCATCTCAAAACGGAGCATTGAATAGCCTGGAACACTACCATTCCCCGAGGAGCCATAAGCCAAGTCGGCTGGCATGAACACCTGCCAATGGTCGCCAGGGTGCATCGCCATCAACGCTGTGGTAAAACCATCTATCCACCCGGCAGAACTTTGACTTGAGGCCTTATTGGTCTTTGCTTTTACAGGCAATGCCGTCGTCTCGTCATACGTTCCGGTGAACGATTGGTCAAAGACATAACCTGTGGCATAAGAGTCGGTAGGTATCAACCTGCCACGATAGCTCACCTGGATGGAGTCGGTATAGAGGGGCGTCCCGTTGCCATTGCCCTTGTTGAGCACATGCACTACGATATAGTCGGTGTCCTTGTACTTGAGCACCACCTGGCTGCCATTGATGCCCACATTAGGCTTCTGGTTGGCAAGGCTATAGTTGGGTATCACCTTCCACTCGGTACTGCCAGCGGCAATCTGTGCCTTGGCATACGCCAGCGTGTCGGCGAACGCCTTGTCGTTACGCTCCTGCCAGTTGGCATACTCGTCGGTGGTGGCATCATCTTCGCTGCATGATGACAGTGTGATCACTGCCATCATGAGGAAGAAGAAATATTTCAAACTCTTAAGATTCATCTAAATGTATTTGATTAATTAGAAGTTCTTGATTTCCTTGCCAAGCTTCTTCAATACGCTAGTGATGCTTACGCGCTCCTCGATGATGCTGCGAAGATCTGAGATAGCTACGCGCTCCTGCTCCATGGTATCACGATAACGCAGAGTTACCTTATGATCGTTTGGAGTCTCGTGGTCTACGGTGATACAGAATGGAGTACCGATAGCATCCTGACGGCGATAACGCTTACCGATAGAATCCTTAGGATCGCCATAGTGAGTATTGAAGTGGAACTTCAGCTCGTCTACAATCTCGTGTGCCAACTCTGGCAAACCATACTTCTTATCCAATGGGAACACAGCACACTTAACAGGTGCCAAAGCCTCTGGCAAACGCAAGACAACACGTGTCTCACCATTCTCCAGCTTCTCCTCGCAGTAAGAGTGGCACATTACGCTGAGGAACATACGGTCTACACCGATAGATGTCTCAACATCGTAAGGTACATAGCTCTCGTTCTTCTCTGGATCGAAGTACTTGATAGAACGGCCGCTGTACTTCTCGTGCTGAGAGAGGTCGAAATTGGTACGGCTGTGGATACCCTCTACCTCCTTGAAACCGAATGGCATCTTAAACTCGATGTCGGTAGCAGCATTGGCATAGTGAGCCAGCTTCTCGTGATCATGGTAACGGTAGTTCTCATTACCCATACCGAGAGCCTCGTGCCAAGCCAGACGAACCTTCTTCCAATACTCAAACCACTTCATCTCAGTACCAGGCTGGCAGAAGAACTGCATCTCCATCTGCTCGAACTCACGCATACGGAATACGA
>ERZ779851.2843-NODE-2843-length-12415-cov-8.464078_pt1 | contig 12415 bp, 10 predicted proteins | sample MGYA00511094_ERZ779851 | MGnify/ENA primary metagenome ERZ779851 (study PRJEB29588, sample SAMEA2155512) | human gut metagenome | biome: human gut; feature: human-associated habitat; material: faeces | place: Denmark | collected 2008/2010 ...
GGTAGGCGGGGAGGCGTGAGCCGAGGCGTACACGTTGCAGCTCTGCATACTTTTCTCCTTCGGGCCGTTCCTGATTGGCTTTCCGCTTGCGGACTGCCATGCGGTAGACGGCGTCTAATATGTTGCCCAGCGTCTTGTTTTGGCTCATCAGTGCGTCACCGCCGGTGATGAGAATGTCCCGCAGTTGCGTGTCTTCCTCAAAATAGGCCATCAGCCGGCGCAGCTTCTTTTCCCATGTCTCCTTGGGACGCAGGGTGTCAAACTCAAAATTGAGCCGTTTGCTTTGAAAGTCGTACATACGCTGACAAGATGCGCAGAGTCCTCCGCAGGCGCGTCCCATGGTGTCGGGGATGAGGATGGCCACTTCCGGATAACGGCGGTGGATGTTATGCCCGTCGGGCAGCAGCCAGCCGGCGGCGTTGGGTTTACCTGGTTCTACGATATCCTCCCGTTCCCAGGCACGTATCTGTCCGTAGGTTTCCACCAGTTGGGGTGAATAGAGTATATAGCTGCGCAGGGCCTCGTCGTCGTATCCGCTGCCGGTGCAGTTCAGCAGTGACAGATAATAGGGGGTGGCGAAGAAAGGCATTCCCTTCTTGCGGGCTTTTGAGAGCAGGTACATGGTTTCGGCAGAAAGGGAGTTGCCGAGAAGACGGTTTAGCTCCGTAGGGCTTTTGACGGCCATGGCAAGATGGAAACGGAAGTCATTCCACCATTCGCTGACGAGGTTGAACTTCTCCTCGTAGCTGAGTCCCTCTTCGAAATGGAAGCGGGAAGCCGGGTTCTTGCGGTGCTCAATCTTCTGCACTAGTGCATGCAGGATGCGTTCCTTGTTCTTTGCACGGATATGCTGCACGTCTTCATCCAGTCCGCTGGGCCAGCGTTCGGTCAGGGTTTTGATTTTCTGTGCGGAGGGCAGGGTGGGGGCTGGCTGGTGGAGGCGTTTGAACTGCTGGAACAAGTCGATGAACAGGTCCGTTTCCGTTTCCTCTTCCCATTGTCCTGTGAGGAAGGAATGCAGCATTGATAAAGTTGATATGGGCAGCTGTTCTCCGATGGAGAGCTCGTGTACTTCCTGCCCGTCAAATTCAATCAAGAGTCGAATTTGCTTACCGGCCTCGTTGTCCACTTCTGGATGTCCGGCAATGTACTCCGTCAGGTTGGCCTTGAAGGCTTCCGCATCGTCGCTTTGAACGGCGATGCTGACCAATTCAGGGAGTTCGTGCCGATAAAGTTGTTCCAGTTGTGATAGAGTGAGTGCAAGCATTTTCTTTTGTTTCATAAGCGGTTGTTTTTTTGAAGTTAATATTTATGATGGTTGACGCGGGGTGCGTCCTTGTGTTCCGTGAGGGGAAAATGATTTCATTTGCTAAAAATAACAAAAAAAAGCGGGAAATTTCTTTCCCGCCTTCTTGTTTCTAAAGTTCTTTAGAATTCTTTTTCTTTTATTTCTCTTCGTTGGCTTTCTGTTTCGGTTCCTTTTTGGCCAGCATCACTACGTTGTAAACGTACTCGGTCATCCATTGTTCCGAATATCCCAGACGCTCTTTGTACTGGCGTACTGCCGCTGCCGTCTTGTGTACATCGTCCTTTTTCCATACGGTTTTTGTACAGACGTCGTGTACGGTTTTTTCGGTCATGCTGCGCAGTGCTCCCTTGAAGATGGAAGGCATGCGGAATTTCCACTGCATCAGGTTTCCCATCAGCATCATCAAGTCATTGGAGAAGCCTTGATACATAAAGAGATAACCTTGTACGTCGTTCTGCGTACGGCAGTGCTTCTTGACGGAAGTATCAATTTCCTTGAAGAAGTTTTCACTGATGCCGTAGTCCTGCATCAGCATCTTGCGCGAAGCGGCCTTTTCCGCTTGTCCCAGGCGGCCTCCCTGCGTGGGGATTTTGAACAGACGCTTGAAGTTGGCTACATCCGGCACAAAGCGGATATTGGTGATGCCCAGGTTGGCGGCTATTACAGACTGGAAGTAGACGCGTGTCAGTGACACGAAGTCTTCCACATTCTTCGAAGATACTTCTCCGGTATTCTTGTTGAATAGTTTGGCAAATAAACTCATATCAAATTACGAATTACTGATTACAAATTACAAGACCGCAGGTCATCCGGCGGTTCCGGCTGCAAAAGTACGAAATAAGTTGGTTATCACCAGCACTCTATGTCTTTTTCTACCTCTTTCAGGCGGTTCTTGGTGAAAACGGGGTCTTTGATACCGGCGCTTTTCTGTGCGCGGTAGTCTTCAAGCAGCCTGAAAGCGTATTTTCCGAGCAGGCTGATGGCGATAAGATTGCAGAGCGCCATGAGTCCCATAGTGACGTCGGCAAGGCTCCATGCCAGGTCGAAGGTGGCAACAGCACCGAACATGACCATGCCGCCCACCAGTATACGGTAGATGTTGAGCACCCATTTACGGTGGGTAAGGTAGCGCACATTGGCTTCTCCGTAATAATAATTTCCCAGAATGCTGCTGAATGCGAAGAAGAACAAGGCTACCGCAACGAAGATGGCTCCCGAAGGTCCTATCTCGTTGGTCAGTGCATGCTGGGTAAGCTGTACGCCGTTTGTGGAACCATCCAGTGGAGCACCGCTGAACAGAATGATGAAAGCGGTGCAGGTACATATAATCAGCGTATCGGTAAATACTCCCAGCGTCTGAATCAAGCCTTGCTTCACGGGGTGGCTGACGTGTGCGGTTGCCGCCACATTGGGGGCGGACCCCATACCGGCCTCGTTGCTGAACAGCCCGCGTTTGATGCCCTGCATCAGCGCCATGCCGACACCCCCTCCCAAAGCCTGCTCCCATCCGAAGGCGTGGCCGACAATGAGTGCCAGGACTCCCGGCAGCTCTTTGATGTTCAACAGAACGATGATAAGTGCCAGTGCAATGTATCCCAACGCCATGATGGGGACGATGATGCTGCTGACTTTGGCTATGCGCTGTACGCCTCCAAAGATGATTGTCAGCGTGAGTGCGGTGATGATGCCTCCCACAACGGCATGGTCGAACCCGAAAGCGCCTTCGAAAGCGGCACACAGTGTATTGCTCTGTACCGAGTTGAATGCAAATCCGAAGGTAATGGTGATAAGTACGGCAAACAGTGCCCCCATCCACGGCTGTTTCAGTCCCTTACGCATATAGTAGGCCGGGCCGCCGATAAAGGAGTCTTTGCCCTTTATCTTATACAATTGGGCCAGTGTAGATTCTACAAACGAGCTGGAAGCACCCAGGAGGGCAATCACCCACATCCAGAATACAGCGCCCGGACCGCCTACTGCAATGGCGGTGGCAACCCCTGCAAGATTGCCCGTACCTACACGGCTGGCAATGGAGATGGCAAATGCCTGGAACGATGAGATATGCTTTTCCTTGGCATCGCCTTTCCCGCCCGAGTCGCCCAGCAGACGTACCATTTCCTTTATCATCCGGAACTGTACAAAGCGGGTTCTCAGCGTAAACCATACGGCGCATCCCAACAGCAGGGCAACGAGGATGTAGGTCCAGAGCAGGTCGTTTATCAGATTTATTATCTCCATCATGTATATTTATTAGGTTATGTGTACCTTATTAAGCGGCTGTTCCTTTCAAAAAATAAATTACTTTACAAAACCGATGGGTGGAAAGAACAGTCGCAACCTCAACCGCATTCAGTCGTATATTGAACCCTATTCAGTCGTATAGTGAATGCCATTCAGTCGTATATTGAATTAGGCCCTATCTGATGGCGCTGAAAACCAGCTAATTGCATATTTCTTGCAAGGCGTGTATAAATCTTTACATTGCACTTTCCGCTATTATCGTTTATTTCAGCCTGAAGTGGAACTTGTGTCCTTCGAATACCGCTTCCACTATGTCATAACGAACAAACTTTGCCAGCAGATGTTCGGCGGCGCGTCGGGAAAGATGCGCCAGGCGGCAGTAACGGTTCAGTGAAAGGCGGTCGTTTTCTTCCAGCAGATTGAGCAACAGTTGTTCCCGTTCGGTATATTCTATCAGTTCTCCTTTCGGACTTCCGCTTTGCTGCCAGACGCGCAGATGGACGGGAGTAGCCAGGATGTTTTCATCCTTGATGCGGAGATAGGCCAAGTATTTTCCTGTTTCGTCCTTGGCATATACCGGCTTCCGGTCACTTTCCTCGATTTGTACCACCAGCACACTGCGGCCTTCCACCAGATAGGTCTGCATGATGTAGTTCACTTCGGGGCTGCAATAAAGTTCGGCAGCCGCTTCTATCATATATTGTTCTTCGTCCGAACGGACACCGGCAATTTTCCCGTTATCTTTCACTCCGATGAGCAGTTTTCCACCGTCTGTATTGGCAAAGGCTGAAAGGGTTTTGGCTATCTTGCGGGCGTCGGATATTTCGAACTTGAAATCCTGCTGTTGGTGCTCTCCTTCGGCTATGAGAGCGTGTATATATTCGGTGTCAGTAAGCGTTTTCATGCTTGCAAAAGTAGATAAAAAACGCGTAAGAGCCCCTTTTTGCGGCGATTTTACCGAATATTTCAAAAAAATATCGTTTTTCTGCATTTATTTCAAGAAAGAATGTATTTTTGCCAGACATTATTAACGAAGTAATTTAAAAAGGATTATGAAAGAATTAGTTGAAAAAGTAGCTGCATTGTATGCAGACTTCTCAAAAGATGCAAACGCTCAGTTGGAAAACGGTAACAAGGCAGCAGGAACTCGCGCTCGTAAGGCTTCTTTGGAAATCGAAAAAGCTATGAAGGAATTCCGCAAAGCATCTTTGGAAGCTTCTAAGAAGTAAGAAAAAAAGCATATTTGATGCTGCGAAAGACTGCCACTACTGGCGGTCTTTTTTGTTTTTGAAAAGTATTATTGCTACTTTTGACGCAGGTATTATGGATGAAAACGTTCTCAATAAACTGAAGATACTGGCAGAGTCGGCAAAGTATGACGTCTCTTGCTCCTCCAGTGGTACGGTGCGCTCCGGCAAGGCAGGCATGCTGGGGAACACTGTGGGTGGCTGGGGCATCTGCCATAGTTTTGCCGAGGACGGCCGTTGTATCTCCCTGCTCAAAGTGATGCTTACCAATTATTGCATCTACGACTGCGCCTACTGCATCAACCGCCGCAGCAACGACCTGCCGCGTGCCACGCTGTCGGTGACCGAGCTTGTAGACCTCACCATGGAGTTCTATCGCCGCAACTATATCGAAGGGCTTTTCCTGAGCAGTGGGGTGGTGCGTAATCCCGATTACACGATGGAACGCCTGGTGCGCGTGGTGAAAGACTTGCGCACCATACACCGCTTCAATGGCTATATCCATCTGAAAAGCATCCCGGGAGCCAGCCGTGAACTGGTCAGCGAAGCCGGGCTGTATGCCGACCGTATGAGCGTGAACATCGAGATACCCAACGAAAACTCACTGAAACTTCTTGCCCCGGAAAAGAATTTCCAAAGCGTCTACGAACCTATGAAGTTCATCCAACAAGGAGTCCTGGAAAACAAGGAAGAACGCCGGCATCTCCGCCACGTCCCCCGTTTCGTGCCGGCAGGACAAAGCACACAGATGATTGTCGGCGCCACGCCTGACCGCGACCGCGACATCCTGCGCCTGTCATCCGCCCTGTATGCCCGACCGACGATGCGGCGTGTCTATTATTCGGGCTACATCCATGTCAACACCTATGACAAGCGACTTCCCATCCTGAAACAACCTCCCTTGGTGCGCGAAAACCGCCTCTACCAAGCTGACTGGCTACTTCGTTTCTACCAATTCAAGGTCGAAGAAATCGTGGACGACACCCACCCGGACCTTGACCTGGAGATAGACCCGAAACTGGCCTGGGCACTGCGCCATCCGGAACAGTTCCCTGTGGACATCAATAAAGCAGACTATGAAATGATTCTCCGCGTGCCAGGCATCGGAGTGAAGTCGGCTACGCTCATCGTAAATTCCCGACGCTTCGGACGTGTCACCTCTTTCCACCTGAAGAAGATGGGCGTAGTGATGAAAAAAGCCAAATATTTCATCACGTGCGGCGAACTGCTCTCACCATCAGTCAACGAGCTTCATCCGGAAAATGTCCGTCGTCTGCTCGTACCCAAACCAAAGAGAAACATTGATGAACGCCAGTTGACACTGGACTTTGGCAGTACTTGACCCTTCGCCTATGACCATTTTTGTTTTTGACCGCACGCTTGACGGACTCCTGACAGCCGTATTCGACGCTTATTCACGCCGCTCTTTTCCCGACATCCTGCAAGGAGAAGGCTGTCCGCTACCCTTATTCTATGACGAAGTGCATACCGTCATCACCGACGACAGCAAAGCCGGACGAGTGTGGAAAGCACTCCAGAAAAAGCTGTCATCTGAAGCGCTCACCAGCCTTGCCGTAAGCTATCTTTCAGAGTTGCCGGAACTTGATATCCACCTGTTTCGTTACGTCTGCAAAGCCATAGACAGTCCTGCAAGCATCGAATGCAATTTTGCAGATGAAGATGTGCTGTTCGTCGTAAACACCTTCCGCAAAGTCCGCTACGAGCGTCTGCGCATGATGCAGTTCATACGCTTCCAGAAGGCTGCCGACGGTACTTACTTTGGCATCATGGAACCCATCTACAATGTGCTACCCTTAGCCATCGAACATTTTCGTGACCGCTTCAGCGACCAACCATTTCTCATCTATGACAAACGAAGACATTATGGCTATTACTACGACGGTCAGGAATTGACCCATGTGACACTGGACGAATCCTTGCCTCACTTCGTCACCGGAAAGCTGGATGAAGCCCTGCTGGACAAGGATGAGAAACTATTCCAAGACCTTTGGCGCACTTATTTCAAAGCAATTTGTATCCGTGAAAGACTCAATCCTCGCAAACAAAAGAAAGATATGCCCGTAAGATATTGGAAATATTTGACAGAAAAACATGGCTAAATTCATACATGATTTCCGGCACTTTTTTTGCGTCCTGCGGAAAAACAAAAACTCCCGATTTCGTTTGGAAATCAGGAGTTTACTACTATTTGCTTTTCTTCAAAGTGGTGCCAACGGGAATCGAACCAGTGACACAAGGATTTTCAGTCCTTTGCTCTACCAACTGAGCTATGGCACCATCTTCAGTGCTTATTTGCGGTTGCAAAGGTACGGAAAATAATCCGTAATGCAAAATTTTTTATTGCATTTTTTATAAAACAGGCTGCGCTCGGCAATATGTGAGCAAGCTCCCATCGCGCTCACTCGCACTGTTTTTTAAAAAAAAAGCAGTGCGAAAGAGTCGGAAATGCAATATAACACCGGTTGATGTATGATATTGTATCGCGTTTTTTATTTTCCGGAAATATACCGTTATCAGACTCTTTTGCTTGTATCTGACGTTGTATTTATGTTGCGTATGACGTTGTATTTGCGTTATGTTATACGCAATATGGTTATCTCAACGGATTCCATCCTTGTGCCTTCAGTTCAAATTCGTTGTTGTCGAATGTTACGAGCATCTGTCCGAGTTCCGGGCGCGTGATGTGTCCGATAAGTTTCACACCATCCATTGCCTCTATTTTCTCATGGTCGCCTATCGGAACGGTGAACAGCAATTCATAGTCTTCGCCTCCGTTCAGCGCACATGTCGTCACATTCATGTTCAGTTCTTCAGCCATTACAGCCGTCTGATAGTCTATCGGTATGTTTTTCTCGTATATTCTGCATCCGCAGTTACTTTGCTTGCATATATGCATAAGTTCACTGCTCAGTCCGTCGCTTATGTCCATCATGGCAGTAGGGCGGATATTGTTCTCGCGCAGTTTGGCAAGAACATCTCCCCGTGCTTCCGGTTGCAGCTGTCGTTGCAGCAAGTATTCCTTACCGGCGAAGTCAGGCTGGAAGTGCGCCAGTTCCTCCAGCGCGCGTTTGTCATCTTTTTTTCTTGCCTCATTCACCTGCTGGTAATACACCGATTTTTCCCGTTCCAGAAGCTGAAGTCCCATATAAGCCGCACCGAGATCGCCGCTTACGCATATCAGGTCAGTCTCTTTTGCACCGTTGCGGTATACTATCTTGTCCTTTTCAGCTTCGCCTATGCATGTTATGCTTATAGCCAGTCCGGTGTAGGATGATGTCGTGTCTCCGCCCACAACGTCGACTCCCCATTTGTCGCACGCCATCCGCAGTCCGCTGTAGAACTGTTCAACGTCCTCTATCGAGAATCGTTTGCTCAGTGCGAGACTCACTACCATCTGCCGCGGTGTGCCGTTCATGGCGAAGATGTCGCTTATGTTCACCATTGCCGATTTATATCCCAGATGCTGCATGTCGATATATGTCAGGTCGAAATGCACGCCCTCCATCAGCATGTCTGTTGTTATGAGCACTTCGGAATGCGGATAATGAAGTACGGCGCAGTCGTCTCCCACGCCGTACTTTGTAGATTCGTTTTTTATCTTTATGTCTTTAGTGAGATGCTCTATCAGTCCGAACTCACCCAGTCTTGAAATCTCAGTCATGTCTGTTATGCCCTGTTTATCATCTCCCTCATTATCTCTGTCATCAGCGGCTGCGCCTTATTTGCTGCCACCTGCACCTCTTCATGGCTCACTTCCACCGGTGTGTCCTCAAGTCCGAGGTCGGTTATGATGCTTATTCCGAACGTTCTTATTCCGCAATGATGCGCCACTATTACCTCAGGGACAGTGCTCATGCCTACGGCGTCGGCTCCCATGCGATGATACATCTTATATTCTGCCGGAGTCTCGAATGTAGGTCCCTGCACGCCCATATACACACCGTGTACCAGACGTATGCCTTTCTCCACGGCTATAGCCTCTGCCTTTGCTATCAGTTCGCGGTCATATGTCTCGTGCATGTCCGGAAAACGTGGTCCGGTGGGGAAGTTCTTTCCTCTCAGAGGATGTTCGGGGAAGAAGTTTATGTGGTCGGTGATAATCATCAGATCGCCTATCTTGAACTCAGGGTTCATTCCTCCGGAAGCGTTCGATACGAAAAGAGTCTTGATGCCAAGCTCATACATCACTCTTATAGGGAATGTCACCTCCTTCATCGAGTATCCCTCATAATAATGGAATCGTCCTTCCATTGCCATGATGTCCTTGTCCCCGAGTTTTCCGAATATAAGTTTACCCGCGTGCCCTTCTACTGTAGAAACCGGGAAATTTGGTATATCCTGATAAGGAAATTCGTAACTGTCAGTTATTTCTGAAGCTAATTGTCCCAGACCTGTGCCCAGGATGATGGCTGTCTGCGGAGCTGTTGTCATTCTCTCTTTCAGCCATTGTGCTGTTTCTTGTATTTTTCCGTACATAGCTTATTATTTTATTGTTGAATATCTTTTCTCCGTCCGACATGAATCTCACTCTTATCGGCAGGACGAAAATATTGTCTTTTGTCTCTTTTTCCAGTCCGTCGGCGTCTTCCAGTCTTGCTCCGTCCTTTTCCGTAGTCACAATCATACGCGGTTGCGGCAAGCTGTTGAATCTGCGGTTTATCTCCTTTATGTCTTCCGCTGTGAACTGATGGTGGTCGGCAAACGTCATCGGATGAATGTTCTTCGAATAAGGCTTGATGTCCATCACAATCTGCTGTGGAGAGGCTATTCCGGTCAGCAGCAGTATGTTTGTGTCCTTTCTTATTTCAGAAAGCGCCATTTCCCTGTTTCCGAAGAGAGCTTTCAGTCCGCAGTACTCTATCGACGTGAAGAACAGCTTCTGATAAGGATAAAGCCCCATAGCCCTTTGCAGTACGCGGTATTCCATCGGTTTGAGGTCCTTGGGACACTTTGTCACTATTACGATGTCGGCTCTCGACTTGCCCGACTGAGGCTCTCGCAGGCGTCCGGCAGGCAGCAGTCTGTCGTATATTATCAGCCTGTGATAGTCCACGAGCAGTATGCTTATGCCTGCTTTTACATATCTGTGCTGGTAGGCGTCGTCGAGCAGAATCACCTCAGTGTCCTTTGTCTCCCTGTCTGATGTGAGCCGTTCTATGCCGTGCCGTCTGTCTTTGTCTACGGCTATGTGTATGTTTCCGAATTTCTTCTTCATCTGATACGGCTCGTCGCCTATGTCGCGCATTGCCGTGTCTTCTGTCGCGAGCACATAGCCCCGGCTCTTTCTCTTGTATCCCCGGCTCAGCACAGCCACTTTTGCCCTTTTTTCAAGCAGCGATATGAGATATTCCACGTGCGGAGTCTTGCCCGATCCGCCCACAGTTATGTTGCCTACGGATATTATGGGGATGTCATACCGTCTGCTTTTCAGAATACCGATGTCGAACATCATGTTTCTGAATCTCACTCCGATGCCGTAGAGCCAGCTCAGCGGCAGCAGCCATTCGTTTATTTTTATGAAATCCCCTTCTGTCCTCATTTTATGTTCAGTACAAACGGAATACGAGCCTGTAGCACCTCCCTCTCGTTCATGCTTCTCAGCATGACAAACGGTTCGTACAGGTCGCCCAGTGTCAGTCTGAGCTGTTCGTCAAGATAATTATTGCGTCCTGCTGACGCCATCAGCTGTTCGGTCCAGCTTGGCACGGCAGGATAGTTCTTCGTGTGATACTCTTTCAGTTTCGCGAGCGACGCCGCCTTTGCCACAGCCTGATTGAGTCCTCCGAGCTCGTCGACAAGCTTTATTTTCAATGCGTCGCTGCCGAGCCACACTCTTCCTTGCGCCACTTTCTCTATGTCGGCGGTCTTCTGGCGTCTGCCGTCAGCCACGCGCTGGCGGAACAGCTGGTAGCCACGGTTCACGTAAGCCTGCAGATAGCTCAGTTCCTCATCGTTGAACGGACGTGCCATGACGTTGCCGAACGTACTGTTACGGTTTGTCTTCACCTCGTCGAACTTCACTCCAAGTTTCTGTGTTATCAGTCCGCTCATGTCCGGTATGGCTGCGAATATGCCGATGCTTCCGGTGAGCGTGTTAGGCTGCGCCACAATCCAGTTTGCCGGACAGCTCATGTAGTAGGCTCCTGATGCGGCATAGTCGCCCATCGACACTACCACCGGTTTCTTCTTTTTCAGTTCCACCATCTGGTGCCACAGCTGTTCTGACGCATAAGCGTCTCCTCCGCCTGAATTTATGCGCACCACCACTGCCTTGACGTCATCGTCGTTCATCAGGTCCTCAAGGTCCTTGCACACCTCCGGACCCACGATGCTGTGCTCTTGTGAGAGCACCGATGTCGCCCCCGACTGCACGATGCTGCCATATGCGTAGTACACGGCAATCTCATCGCCCTTAGCTTTCTTGTCTTTGATGTTCGCCATTTCGGAAAGTCCTATCTGTTTTATCTTTTTGTCCTTTCCTATTTTGAGCATTTTCTTTATCTCATCCTTCACCTGGTCGGCATATATCAGTCCGTCCACCATCTTGTATTTCAGTATGTTCTCCGCCGGCTCGAACGTTATTAGTCTGTCAGCGTAGGCGTTGAGCGAGTCAGTGCTTATTTTTCTGCTTTCAGACACAGCCTTGCATATGTTGTTCCACGTGCCGTTGATGTATGCCGACACTTGCGTGCGGTTGGCGTCGCTCATCTTGTCTTCGGTGTAGGTCTCGGTGAAACTCTTGTATGTTCCCACCTTTACAACCTGATATCTCACCCCGAACTTAGCCATAAGGTCTTTATAGAACTGTGGCTGTGCGCCCAGTCCGTGCCAGTCTATCATACCTTTCGGATTAAGGTACACCTTGTCGGCTGCGCTGGCTATGTAGTAAGTGCCCTGAGTGTAAGTGTCTCCGTATGCTACAATCCACTTTCCTTTCTTCTTGAAGTCGAGCAGGGCGTTGCGTATCTCCTGCATTGTGGCGTATCCTGCCTGCAATATTCCCGCCTCTATGTATATGCCTTTTATCTTGTCGTTGTCTTTAGCCTTCTTTATGGCAGACAGCATATTGTCGAGCCCGAGGTTGCTCATCGTGTTTCCGGTGAGTGTTCCGAGGAAGTCCTCCTGTCCCTGCTCGTCTATCACGCCGGACAGATTGAGCACCATTACGGAGTTATTGCTCACTTCAGGAGTGCTGTCGCCTGAGGCAATCATTCCCACTATGCTTATTATTCCCATGAAGGTTACGATAGCTCCGAAGGCTATCAGTCCGACAACTGTCGCAAGGACTTGTTTAAAGAAATTTTTCATACGAATTCAGGATTATAGTATAAGTAAAACAATGCTTTTTCTTCAATAAAGCGCAAACGGACTGAAACAGAGCCTGCTCTTACATTGCCGGATGCTGCTATATCATGCAAAGATGATGAAAGGTGAGTGCAGGAACAAGTAAGGGAAACGGAGTTTTTACTTAACTTGGTACTGCCGAACCGCATCTTATCTTATGCAAAGATAATGAAAGGTGAGCGCAGGAACAAGTAAGGGAAACGGAGTTTTACTTAGCTTGGTACTGCCGAACCGCATCTTATCTTATGCAAAG
>ERZ779851.2846-NODE-2846-length-12402-cov-2.760833_pt1 | contig 12402 bp, 11 predicted proteins | sample MGYA00511094_ERZ779851 | MGnify/ENA primary metagenome ERZ779851 (study PRJEB29588, sample SAMEA2155512) | human gut metagenome | biome: human gut; feature: human-associated habitat; material: faeces | place: Denmark | collected 2008/2010 ...
GTGTCCGTGAACCACGGAACCGCTGAGAATATGGGGATGCCCCAGAAATTTCACGGCAGTCTCCATGTCCCCCGTCTCGATCTGGCGGCGAATGTAGGTGCTGGACACCCGGATGCCGTCGATCAGCTGGTCTTTCACCACGGCGCTGACAAGTCCCTGCTCCCGGCAGAATCCCTCCAGAGCGTCCGCGTTTCCCTCGCCCCGGTAGCCGAAGCGGGCCAGGTGGCTGCGGACTTCCAGTTCGGTAAAGCGGGGGTACTGGTTCCAGATGGCATCGATCACGCGGCCTGCGCGGCGGGCCTGCTGCTGCACAAAGATACCGGGCTTGGCACCGGTGCCCAGCCGGACCATACCGCCGGAGGGGCGGCGCTTACCGTCCAATACCTGCAGCAGGGTGGATTTGCCGGTGCCGTTGGGGCCCGCAATAATCAGCTTGTCCCCACGGTGGACGACATAATCCAGTGCTTCCAACAGGGTGCGTTCCCCAATGCGGATAGTTAAGCCTTTCATGATGACCAACTCATCATACGGCTCAATATCATACTCAAAGCGGAAATTCAGCTGGTGGGCTTCCGCCTGGGGTCAAAACCTGCCGATGATGAGCACCCTTACGGCCATGCACGGTACGAATACCTGGCGGGGCTGGCGGTTTCGGTCATGATACTGGTCATCGGCATTGAGCTGCTGAAAGAAAGCTTCCTCAAGGTGCTGCACCCCACGCCGGTTACCCTTAGTGCGCTGACCATAGCGGTGCTGGTGGTGTCCATCCTGGTCAAACTGTGGATGAGCAGCTTCAACCGCAGCGTTGGCAACCGCATCAAGTCCGAAACGCTCATGGCCACTGCGGCGGATGCCCGCAACGATGTGGTTACCACTGCCGCGGTTCTGGCCGCTACCATTCTGGCTCACCTGACTGGCATTGACCGCATTGATGGCCTGATGGGTGTTGGCGTGGCGCTGTTTATCCTGTGGAGCGGCGTCGGCCTGGTGCGGGATACCATCAGCCCGCTGCTGGGCGCGGCCCCTGACCCGGAACTGATCGATTACATTGAGAAAAAAGCCCTGAGTTACCCCGGTGTGCTGGGCATCCATGATTTGATGGTGCATGATTACGGGCCCGGCAGCAAGCTGGTCAGCTTCCATATTGAGCTTTCCGCCGACAGTGATGTGATGAAAAGCCATGACCTGATCGACTCTATCGAGCGGGATTTTCAGGTGCATGACCATCTGCTGGTCACGATCCACTTTGACCCTGTTGTGACGGATGACCCGCATATCAACGAACTGCGGAAATTCTTGAAAGAACAGCTGGCTGAAATTGCGCCGGAAGCGGATATCCATGACCTGCGCATTGTGCCCGGCCCCACCCATACCAATGTGATTTTTGATGTGGAGGTTCCTTACAGTGTGAAAACGGAGGATAAGGAAATCGTTTCTTATCTTCAGAAGAAAATACGGGAGCTTGGCAGTGATGGGCAGGAGTATTATGCAGTCATCGATGTGGACCGGGATCTGTGTGAAAACGGGAACAGATCAATGAGATGATAACAAGAAGATGTTTGTTGCCACGAACGGAAAAAGAGTGTATAATCAGTGTGATAAAAACAGGGAGGATGTAACGATGAAAAAACCTACAGTACTAATGATTTTAGATGGATATGGATTAAGTGATAAGACAGAAGGAAATGCTGTAAAACAGGCAAAAACGCCGGTTATGGATAAGTTGATTGCAAAGTATCCTTTTGTTCAGGGTGAAGCAAGCGGTATGGCAGTTGGTCTGCCGGACGGACAGATGGGAAATTCTGAAGTCGGACACACCAACATGGGTGCCGGAAGAATTGTATACCAGATGCTTGTTAAAATTTCAAAGTCAATTCAGGATGGCGATTTCTTTGAGAATAAAGCACTTGTTGCCGCTATGGAAAACTGCAAAAAAAATGACAGTGCACTTCATTTGATGGGACTGTTGTCACCGGGCGGTGTGCACAGCCATATGGAGCATTTATACGGCCTTTTGGAAATGGCAAAGAAAAACGGACTGGAAAAGGTATATGTTCATGCTTACCTTGACGGACGTGACGTTCCACCATCATCCGCAGCCGAGTATATGGAAGAATTAGTTGCTAAGATTAAAGAAATCGGTGTTGGTTCTGTTGCTACGATTTCCGGACGTTTTTATGCGATGGATCGTGATAATGCATGGGACCGTGAGGAAAAAGCATATTCTGCTTTGGTATATGGTGAAGGTGTACAGGCAGATGACCCGGTACAGGCAATCAAAGATTCGTATGCGAATGATGTAACGGACGAGTTTATGCTTCCTACTGTTGTTGATAAAAATGGTATGATTCATGAAAATGACAGTGTAATCTTCTTTAACTTCCGTCCGGACCGTGCAAGACAGTTGACAAGAGCTTTTGTAGATCCGGAATTTACCGGATTTGAGAGAAGAAACGGATATTTCCCACTCACGTTTGTCTGCATGGCACAGTATGATGCCGAGATGCCAAATGTATTAGTTGCCTTCCCACCGGAAGAATTAAAAATGACATTTGGTGAATATCTGGCAAAACATGGTAAAAAACAGCTTCGTCTGGCCGAGACACAGAAGTATGCACATGTTACATTTTTCTTTAATGGCGGCGAAGAGAAGCAGTTTGAAGGAGAAGACCGTATTCTTGTAAACTCTCCAAAAGTAGCTACGTTTGATATGCAGCCGGAGATGAGTGCCTATGAAGTTTGCGACAATCTGGTAGAATCGATTCGTTCGGATAAATACGATGTCATTATCGTAAACTTCGCAAATCCGGATATGGTAGGTCATACCGGTATCATGGAAGCAGCGATAAAAGCAATTGAGGTAGTTGATGAATGTGTTGGCAAAACAGTGGATGCCATTTTGGATGTGGATGGACAGATGTTTATTTGTGCTGACCACGGAAATGCAGAGAAACTGCTGGATGAAGATGGCGAACCATTCACTGCTCATACAACAAACCCGGTTCCGTTCGTTCTTGTAAATTACGATGAAGATTATACACTTCGTGAAGGCGGATGCTTGGCAGACATCGTTCCAACTATGATTGAGATGATGGGTATGGAACAGCCGGCTGAGATGACCGGAAAATCATTGTTGATTAAAAAATAATCATGATTTAACAAAATAAAAAAGGAGTTTCTCCTCTTGGTTTGTATGAAGAGGAGAAACTCCTTTTTTAACGGAATAATACACAATTGCCGCTTTCCCGATAATAACGGATTCTTTTTTCAAGAGGCTCGCGCCCACATCCCATTTTTTCGCCAAGGCAGTCCAGGCAGAGAAAACGGGATGCTGTGCGGTCCACTAATTTTAAGTAAATTGCCTTTTCATCGGAGGTAAGTTTTTTTGCACATTTTTTACATAAGTTTCGACATGAATCCATACTCACACCAATTTTGCACGAACGACCATACAGTCGCAGGATGGCACCGTTACGGCAAACCTTTCTTTAAAAGTACCAAGTTCTTTGTGCTCGTGGCAGTCGTACATAGACAGTGCTATGCCGGAAGCGTAAGGAAGCCCCAAATCCCAGAATTGAATTGTTAATTCACGATTTGTGTCGCTGAGATTGAAAAGCCCGATTGCCAAATCGCCATTCGACAAAACTTTTACCAGTACAAAGGCTTCATCCTCATGGAACCATTGAGGTTCGACACGGACACGGTAAGCTCCACGAGATTCGGCATCCTGATTAATAGCAATTAAATCACGGTTTAACAGAATGTTTTTTGTCTCCTGTGTGGCTTTTCTGATATCACATCCAATCATCAAAGGGGAACCCATCATAGCCCAGAGAGCAAAGTGGGTTTTGTACTGCGTATCGGTACAGCCACCGATGGAACCGATAAAATCATCGTTACTGCCACCGTGCATACCAACCACCAGCATGTCCATGTCATTGTGGCAGAAGGAACCGGTGAACGCTTCTTTTTCAATTTGGGACAGGGCGATTTTTTGAATCGATTCCCAGTTATCCTGGATATCCGGTGTGGAGCGGTACATATGGGCACCGGATTCGCGAATCCAGTTATGTACGTTATCCTCACCCCAGTTGCAGGCAGAAAATAAAATTGGGCGTCCACAATTTCGAAGAGCCAAATTCATCCGTTTATAAAGAAGCTCTCCGGACATATGTCTTGGCTTAAAGCAGAAATCGTATTTGAGATAATCGACACCAAAATCCGCAAATTGCTTTGCATCTTCAAATTCATGCTCAAAGCTTCCCGGATATCCGGCACAGGTGTGGGTGCCGGCACAGGAATACATACCAAACTTCAGTCCCTTGTCATGGATGTAGTCGGCAACCGCCTTCATGCCATGTGGGAATTTTTTAGGGTCGGCAACTAGATGACCGTTTTCGTTTCGTTCTTTCAGACTCCAGCAGTCATCGATAACAAGATATTCGTAGCCGGCATCTTTATAGCCGTCTTTTACCATGCAGTCTGCAATTTCAAAAATAAGGGATTCGTTAATATCCCATGTAAATGTATTCCAAGAATTCCATCCGAGCGGAGGTAAAAATCCCAGTGCCCTTGTGTTTTCGCTCATATTTTCGTTCATAGATAAACGCTCCTTGATTTTTTTTTAATTCTATTATAGGATATTACTCAGGGCAAAACAATGGATTATTATGTAAAGGATGTGTATTATTATGAGTAAACCACGTGCGATTCGTAACCGTAAGAGTGAAATGATAAGCTGCTGGGTGTGTGCTGCCTTTATTGCTATTTTGTTTATTGGAAAAAATCTGCTGATTGGTTCCGGTTCCATGGGCGTATTTAACACTGCACTTATTATTTTATTTGTCGTATGGATTTTAATTTCTTTGTTTTATACTATCCAGTATTTTAAATGGAAGAAAGCAAATAATATGTAACAGATTCATAGGAAGTTCACAAAATAGGTGTATCCTTTAGTATGTTTTATTTCATATGGGACAGGTGAAAGGATGTGATGATATGAATTGGTTTCGACGGATGATGTATGGCAGATATGGAAATGATCAGTTTGGAAACTTCTTGTTTGTCGTGTATTTACTATTATTTGTGTTACAGCGGATTTTCATAAGAACGGTGGCGGCGCCGGTATTTGCGCTTGTTAGTATGCTTGTGATTGTACTTTATTTCTTCCGCTGCTTTTCGAGAAATATTGTGAACCGCCAGAGAGAAAATCAGAAATTTTTGAAATTTTGGAACCCGGTAAAAAACTACTTTAAGTTTTGCAGACTTCGTATGAAAGAGCGGAGTGGAACGAAAAAGTTATATCGATGCCCGAAGTGCCATCAGACCATTCGTGTGCCAAAGGGGCGTGGAAAAATCGCGATTTCGTGTCCGAAATGCCGGTTTGAATTTATTAAGAAAACGTGATGAGTTAGAGACGTTCCATGTGTCTGAGTTATTACCGTTTATAGGAGAAACTGGATGTTTGGTTATGTAACGGCAAATAAACCGGAATTAAAGATAAGAGAATTTGCCAGATACAAAGGATATTACTGCGGACTGTGTCATACACTTTTGGAAAACCATGGCAGGCGCGGACAGATGACACTTACCTATGATATGACATTTCTTGTGATTTTATTAAGTTCTTTATATGAACCGAAAGAAGAAGAAATGAGAAAGCGCTGTCTGATTCATCCGGCAAAGAAGCAGTATATGATACAGAATGAAGTATCGGTTTATGCGTCGGATATGAATATTCTTTTGACGTATGACCACTTAAAAGATGATTGGGATGACGAGAGAAAAATAAGTGGTTTTTTTGGCATGAAGGTATTTGCTGCAAAAAAGAAAAAGATTGAAAAAAAGCATAAAAGACAAGCTGAGGCAATTGAAAAAGCATTAAAAGAACTCGCAGAATTGGAGAAAGAAAACTGTCAGGATATTGATGCGGCAGCGAGACCGTTTGGCAGTCTGATGGCAGAATTGTTTGTTTGGAAAGAGGATGCTTTTCAGGAGATTTTACGTGCTTTTGGTTTTTACCTTGGCAAATTTATTTATATGATGGATGCCTTTATGGATTTGGCAGACGACGAAAAAAAAGGATGCTATAATCCGTTTATGAATCGAATCGGAGAAGAAGACTTAGAAGAAACAATAAGAGAAATGCTAGATGGAACACTTCGGATGGCAATTGCCGAGTTTGAAAAGTTACCACTGGAACAGGATTTACCGATTTTAAGAAATATTTTATACGAAGGTGTCTGGGTGACGGATGAAAAGAAACGGAGGAAATGATGACAAGAGACCCATATTCAGTATTAGGAGTGACAAGAGGAGCAACGGATCGCGAGATTAAAAAGGCATACCGCACATTAAGCCGGAAATATCATCCGGATTCCTATTCGGATGAATCGCAGAAAAACTGGGCGGAAGAAAAATTCCGCGAAGTACAGGAAGCTTATAACCAGATTGTCAATGAGCGCTCCGGTAAGACAAACCAAAGTTACGGCGGTTACGGTGATGGCGGAGAATATACCGAAGAAGACCAGTATCTGATGGCTGCGATGAATTACATTCGGGCACGTCGTTTTAATGAGGCGATTAACGTGTTAAACAGTATGGAAAACAGAAGTGCCAGATGGTATTATTTCAGTTCGTATGCAAACCTTGGCTTGGGAAATAATGTGGTTGCGATGGATTATGCCAAAAAGGCAGTCGAGTTAGACCCTTCTAATCCTGAATACCAGCAGTATTATCAGCAGCTGCAGCGCGGAGGCGGTGCAAGTCCGTTTGGTGGAAGTCCATTTGGCGGTGGTTATGGCGGCTATGGCGGTTACGGTGGCTATGGAAGCTACGGTGGCGGCAGTGCATGCGGAACCGGCAATCCCTGTTGTGATTTGTGGATTGCAGATTCTTGTTGTGAATGTATGGGAGGAGATTTGTGCTCATGCATGTAAATAAGACGAAGAAAATAGCAATATTAGGCGTATTCGCAGCACTGAGCACGGTTTTTACGGTGCTTGGTACTGTTATTTCTGTCAATACTGTGTTTTTTACGGCATTGGCGGCATATCTGTTAGGAATTATTGTAGTTCGCTTTGGAATCAAAGAGGGAATCCTTTTTTATTTTGTTTGTGCAGCACTGGACTTTTTTGTGAATCCGAATAAGATGCATGTGATTTTATATCTTGCACTTGCTGCTTACATACTTTTATCAGAAGGAATTTTTTTACTGATGCAAAAAAAGAATCTGAAAGAATGGGCTCACTGTGTAATAAGGCTTGTGATATTCCTTTTGATATATGTTCCGATGATATTCTTTTTTCCAAAACTTTTATTTGGAGATGCGATGCAGAAAATGGCAGCTTTTTACCCACTGTTAATTCCTGCCGGTGTGATCGGATGGCTTGTTTATGATGTTGCGTACCGGGTGTTTAAACGTATTTTTTATGAGCGGTTTCATACAATAATTTAATGAATAAGACAAAAAGTAGTCCGAAAAATGCCAACACGTAGTATTGATGACTACGATTGACAAGTGGCGTAGTAAGGCTTTATACTATACAATGTTTGAATTTAGGATAAAGGGGAAATGTTATGTCAGTCAGAATTATAGGAACCGGCAGCTACCTTCCAAAAAAAGTAGCGGATAATAACTTTTTGTCAACTATTGTGGATACAGATGATGAGTGGATTCGACAGCGAACCGGTATAAAAGAAAGACATCTCTCAAATGGAAAAGAAGGAACGACTTATATGGCTGCTCATGCGGCAGAGGCTGCACTGGAAAATGCAGGGATAGGAGCCGATGAGTTAGATATGATTATTGTAGCCACGGTATCGGCGGATACGTATGTGCCAAGTACATCCTGTTCGGTACAGGGAGCAATTGGCGCGATACGGGCAACTTGCTTTGATATTAATGCTGCGTGTTCCGGATTTTTATTTGCCTTAAATACGGCGTATGCTTATATTGAAATGGGAATGGCAAAAACAGTCCTTGTGGCTGGTGCTGAGACTCTATCTCGAGAGGTGGACTGGTCAGATCGAGGTTCCTGCATTTTGTTTGGGGATGGCTCAGGGGCTGCGATTGTTCAAAAAGATGATTCTAATGTAGGAGGACTGATTGCCAGTGTGACCGGATCAGATGGTACACAGGGTGATGTACTTACGTGTAAAGGTCGTGGAATTCAAAATCCATTTCATAATTCTAAACGAAAAAAAGACTATATCCGCATGGATGGTCAGGCAGTGTTCCGGTTTGCCGTTACCATGGTGCCACGTTGTGTGAAGCAGATTTTGAAAAAAACAGAAACGGAGGTAGATGACATTAAATTCTTTGTACTGCATCAGGCAAATGTCAGAATTTTGGAACTGATTGCGAAACGATTAAAGGTGGACATTGATAAGTTTCCGATGAATCTTGACCGTTATGGAAATACATCGTCTGCAAGTATTCCGATATTACTTGATGAGTTAAACCGCAATCATTTATTAGAGCGAGGAGATAAAATTATTTTGTCAGGCTTTGGTGGTGGATTAACTTGGGGCGCAATGCTCATTGAATGGTAATATATATAACCCTCTTTGCATAAACTATAATGCAAAGGGGGATTTTTATTTTGAGAAGGACAGGCAGAGTAATTGTTGTATTTTTTCTTGTGTTTTTTTGTGTAGCCGGATTGTGGCTGTTTCAGTCCTTTCGGGAGAGTCGCGTCGTAAAAACAAAAAAAGAGTATCGCAATGTGTACATAACCGACGTAAAACAACAGAAAGTTGAGGGAATCTGGCGTGGGCAGAAAAAAACGTGGCAGCTTCGTTCTGCTGTTTCCAAAGAAAAAATAAGCGGGGTAGCAGACTTGATTGAAGAACAGGGAAAAGTTGTAAAAGTTCGGAAAAAACCAGATATGATCCAAGGGAAAATTCTGCGTATTATGGATAAAAAACTGCAGATTGAAAATTATGGTTTTGTTTCGCTGGATGCAGAATTTTGTGTTTATCATCTGAAAAGTGATGGCACAGTGATACCGGGGGAAGCAAACGAATTATCGGTAGGTGAGTCGGGAGCAAAATATGTTGCGGCATCCGGGCAAATCTGTGCGGTGCTGCTATATGAACAGAAAGAGAAAACGGCTAATATTCGTGTGATTTTACAAAATGACAAAAATCACAGTTATGATTTCTCAAGTGTTACGCTTTCAGGAACAACCGGGTATACCGTGGTTGCAGGAAAGAAGAAGACACATTTTGATGCATCAGAAAAGCAAAAACTGACGGCACAAAACGTGAAGGAACATATCGTGGTGATACCGGATTCGGGTGGTAAAATCCGGGTAGAGAGTGTAAATAAGCAGTATGGACATCCGGAGTACCGGGGCATTTTTGAAATTGATTTAGTGGACAAGGCATTACATATAATCAATGAGCTGCCATTAGAGGAATATTTATATAGTGTTGTGCCAAGTGAAATGCCGACTGAATATCAAAAGGAGGCATTGAAAGCGCAGGCAGTATGCGCCAGAAGTTATGCCATCAAGCAGATGGCGGGAAAAAGGCTGGCAGCTTTAGGTGCGCACGTCGACGACAGTGTGTCATTCCAGGTGTATAACAATCTGCGCGAGGATGCTGCGTCCATCGCAGCAGTTAATGAAACAAAAGGTCAGGTTGTTTTTGCAGAAAACCAAGTGGCAGAAACTTATTTTTATTCTGTTTCTGCAGGAGTTTCTGCCGGGATTAAGGAGGTATGGTTTGCGAAAAAAGACAGAAGTTATCTTATGCCGTGCGTATTGTTAGGAGATAGTAGAAAAACACTGGATTTGCAGAAAGAAGCGGATTTTTCTGAATTTTTGCAAGGTGAAATAAAAAGTTATGATACCAATTCGCCATGGTATCGCTGGCGGACAACCGTGTCTGAAAAACAATTGCAGCAATTTATTTCCGAAAAGATAAAAAGCCGGTATGAAAAAAATCCGACACAGATTCAGACAAAACAAAAGGATGGAACATTTTTCAGTACCGGACAGACAGAGTTAGGAGAAATCAAAAAAGTAGAAATTCTAAAAAGAGGAAAAAGCGGTGTGGCAGTGATGGCGCAAATTACGGGGAGCAAAAATACACTGCGGATTTACACAGAATATAATTTAAGAAATTTGTTTGGTGGTGAGAAATTAATCTATCTTAGAAAAGATAAAAAAGAAGTGTCGGGACTTAGTTGTCTGCCGAGCGGATATTTTACAATAGAAAAAAAGGGAGATTCTTATATTTTCACCGGAGGAGGTTATGGTCACGGTGTTGGGATGAGCCAAAACGGTGCCAATCAAATGGCAGCTCAGGGAAAAAAGTGCGAGGAAATTCTCAAATTTTACTTTTTAGGTAGTATTTTACAATATCAGAAATCCGTCTGAGGTCATTGATGGGGTGAATGCTGTGGTAGGTTTGCAGATATTTGTTTAAAAGCGCACCAAGAAAAAGAAAAGTGATGCAGAAATAAAGCCATAACATCAAAAAGACAATGGATGTCAAACTGCCGTAAATCGATGAAATCGTGCCCCAGGTATCCACATAAAAAGAATACAGATACGAGAACGAAATCCAGAGAAAGGAAGACAGAATGGCACCCGGAAGTTCTTCCCTAAACAGCGCATGGCGGCCCGGTATAAAATAGTACAAAAAGGCGAAATAAATCGTAAACAGTAACAGAGAAAATGCCGAGCGCAGCAAAAACAAAAGTAATGTCATGTGCTGCATAAATGGCAGAAAGCGATTAATCAACTGGATAATCTGGTTGCCAAAAACAAGAATAATTAAGCTAATAATAATCATAATTGTAAATAAAACGGTATCTAAGATGGAATGAAAACGCCTTGAAAAAAAAGAACGGTGTTTATCCAATCCATCACTATATATTGCTTCCAATTCATAGGCAATACTAGCAAACCCTTTTGAACCGGCCCATAATGCGGAAATAACGGTAGCGGAAAGAATGGTTGTGGATGCCTCAAACGATTCATTCAGCCACGTTGAGATAAGGGAACTTAAACTGGCAGGAATGACCTTCTGTACGGAGGCAAGAAGGACCGCTTCACTGATGGGAGTATGCTTTAACAAGGTAATAAAAAACATTAAAAAAGGAAAAAAGGACACCATGATAAAAAAAGCAACCTGCGCCGCATGAATGGAAATGCGATTGCTTTTAATATTTTTTATGGACCAGATATAAAGGTTATTTGTTTCCATCGAATGACTCCTTTTTTCTTTGCTGTGCTAAGTATATGCAATTCTCGGGGAAAAATCAACATAAAACGCATGCAATTTGCACAAAAACTAATAGTGACATAGCCAAAAAACTATAAAAAATCAACAAATATAGTATTTACATTATAGTTAAAATGTGATATTTTAATGTCAGAGAAAGGAGGTTGCCAAATGCAACGAAACAAACTTATGGGTGTTGTAGCATTGCTTTTATGCATCGGAATGATGATTCCTTCCGTATCGGCTCAGGCAGCTACGACGATCTACAACGAAAAGACCGGCGTTGAAGACGGTTATGATTACGCACTGTGGAAGAATTATGGCGATACAAGCATGACCTTAAACGGTGGTGGAAACTTCAGCTGCTGGTGGGACAACATTGGGAATGCGTTGTTCCGCAAAGGAAAAACCTTTGACTGCACAAAAACATATTCCCAGATTGGTAATATTTCCATTGATTATGGATGTTACTACCAGCCCAAAGGAAATTCTTACCTTTGTGTATATGGCTGGTCCAGAAACCCGTTGGTTGAATATTACATCGTAGACAGTTGGGGAACCTGGCGTCCGCCTGGAGCTTCTTCCAAAGGACAGATTACAGTCGATGGCGGAACGTATGATGTATATGAAACAACTCGTTACAATCAACCGTCAATTGACGGTGACACAACATTCAAACAGTACTGGAGTGTACGTACAAGTAAGCGTACAAGCGGAACCATTTCGGTGACAGAACACTTTAAAAAATGGGAAAGCCTTGGCATGCCGATGGGTAAACTCTATGAAGTAGCTTTGAATGTAGAAGGTTACCAGAGCAGCGGTTATGCGGATGTTTACAAAAATAATCTGACAATTGGGGGAAGCACATCCGGTGGAAGCAGCTCAGGAGGAAATACTTCCGGTGGAAACAGTACATGGAATGGTTTGACCGTGCAGTGCGAAGATATGAAACTTGGCGGTCCCTATGCAGGTAAAATCAGCTCTCCATTTAATGGTGTTGCCTTGTATGGAAACAATGATTCCTGTTCATATACGCAGAATTTTGGATACGGAACACATGACTTTACATTGCGTGGCTGTTCAAACAACTCAAAGATGGCACGGGTAGACTTATATGTAGGCGGTCAGAAAAAAGGAACGTTCTACTATGGCGGAAGTTATCCGGCA
>ERZ779851.2848-NODE-2848-length-12397-cov-11.960622_pt1 | contig 12397 bp, 9 predicted proteins | sample MGYA00511094_ERZ779851 | MGnify/ENA primary metagenome ERZ779851 (study PRJEB29588, sample SAMEA2155512) | human gut metagenome | biome: human gut; feature: human-associated habitat; material: faeces | place: Denmark | collected 2008/2010 ...
GTATTTAACATAAATTTGATTTGTCATAAAATATAATTATTTTTTCTTCTTATAACAATATAAACTATAAAACTTATAAATATAATTCCAAAATATATAAGAGAACTATTTAGTTCAATTTTAGGTTCACTTTCTATAACTGGTAAATCATTATCATTAAGTAATCTTTTACCTCTAACAAGTAACCTATGAGTATTAAGTCCATAAGGAGTACATGTTATTAATGTAACATAGTCTTCACCTTCTACTATATCTAAATTAGATAAATCATCAGGTTCTACTACTCTTATATCATCAACACTATAAGTAATTACTTCATCCATAACATATATATAGAATTTATCTCCAACTACTAATCTGTCTAAGTCAGTAAATAATTTATTTAATGGAAGCCCTCTATGACCTGTTAAAATACTATGAGTACTTTTCCCACCTATTGGAAGAGAACTACCTTCAAAATGGCCTATTCCTCTTTCTAATGTTTTAGTACTAGTTCCATGATATATAGGAAGTTCTATATCTATTTTTGGTATTTTAATGTATCCAATTAGACCATATTTATCAAAATTTAATAGTTTTAAATATTCAGTAGATGATACCTCGTTATTATTTTCAAATGAATCAACTACTTTAACGCTAGATAATGATTTGTTATATTTAATTGCTTCATTTAACATATATTCTTTTGATTTACTATCACACTTAGATATTTGATTTGTATAATCACTTATAATATACTTATTTTCATTTTTATTAAATAGGTTCATTATAAGAGGATAAAACATAATAATAAATCCAATAAGTATTAATAAAGAAAATATAATAATTGGTTTTTTATTCTTATTCATTAGTTACCAAATTCTTTTTACGATAATATATCATAGAACCAGCACCTATAAGAACAATTATTCCACCTATTACTATATATGAAGAACTACCACTTCCTCCAGTAAAAGGTAATAATCCATTTTTAGTATTAGATATTTGTACTTCATAAATACATGTGCCTGCTTCTCCATCACTATTAGATATAGTTACAGTTAATATATCATTTATCTTTTTATATCCACTAGGAGCTGTAACTTCTTTTAAATAATATGTTCCAGCTTTAAGGCCATTATATGTAGCTATTCCATCTTCTCCACTTGTAAGTTCTCCTACTTTATTTCTAAGTTCAACATCACTATATATTTCAAATTTAGCTCCACTTAATACTTTAGTTTTATCAGTTCCTTCATATTTTAATACTTTAAGTCCATATGTATAGACAACAGTTTCTTTTTCTTCTGTTTCATAAGTACCACTACCATATGGATCATTTGAATATATTAATTTAACTTTATTTTTACTTCCGTTACAATTTGCACTTTCATTTAATGATGCATTATATGTAACAGTAATATTAGTACTTGTAAGATTATCAACATTGAAATCTATTGTAAGAATATTATTTTCATATGTAATTGTTGCGACTATTTTATTGCTTGCATTTTTAACAACACCAGAATCTGTAGTAAGAAGTGTATCTCCATCTTTTACATTAACTGTATTAATTCCTGTAAGTGTTATACTATTATCTAGTGTATCCGCTATTTTAAATGTTTTATTAGTAGCATTAGTTGGATATTGTATTACTGTTGCTTTAATAGTATAAGTATATGTTTCACCTACACTATGATTAGTACTTGTTTTATTATCATCAACATATTTTTCAATTTTTGCTTCGCTTACTTTAGCAACTATTGTTTCATCATTTAGATTCCAATATTTTTCACTTTCAGCTGTAAAATCTAAATTACCTACCATAACTGAATATACTTTTGAAGTTGAAACAGGAAGTATTAAATATGAACCTGCTTCTAAATTTAATGATGCAGTATTACCACTTACATTTATAAGACTTCCACTTATATTATTAGTTTTAATATATGAAGCATAACCACTTACTAATTTGTCTAGTGTACTTGATGTAAGAGTACTTCCACTAGTTAATGAGCCACTACTAAGTGAATAATAATCACTTGCTGTTAAATCTTTATAACTAGTAGTTGTATTTAAATATGCTTGAAAATTAGTAGTAAAATCATATGTAATTGTATTAGCATTCTCATTATAGTATGCATCTAGTATTTTATATGCTTTAAAGCTATCAGTAGATATAACATTAGTAATAGTAAATGTTGCTTTATTAGTTATATAGTAGCTTTCTGTATCAGTTATACCTTTTCTACTACTATCATATGTTATTTCAGTTTCAGCATGAACAAAAGAACATACCATAAATCCTATTAATAAAATAAATGATTTTAAATACTTTTTCATTTTTTACTTCCCTTCTTTACCATATATATAACTATTCCAACTATAATTATGAGTGATATTCCTCCAAGTATTAAATAATTAACTATAGGATCAAATGTCTTTGGTATTTCTTCTTCTTTGATATTTTCTGATGCTTTAAGTACGGCAAGAACATTATAATTTTCTTCAAGTCTTACTTCGTCATACGTAGGAACTGTTATTAATAATGGGCTACTTGTATAAGTATATTTATTATTAACTACTTTATCATCTATTTTTACTAAATATAATCCAACTATTAAATCATCAAATTTAAATAATCCATGATTATCAGTAGTAGTCTTTTTTATATAATTAATATTATTATCTTTTATATACTTATTAACTTTATTTACTAAGTCTTTATATTCTGATGCATTTAATCCATATATATTATCATTAAATGAACTAAATTCATTATTATAAGTAAGATTACCATTAGTATCTAAATCTCCTATTTTATATAAATATACATCTGTATCACTTATTATATAGTCTCCATATGTATATTCTCCAGTTATTTCACCTTTCTTTGTTATATCAATCGCATCAACGCTTATAAATGTAAAACTAACAATGATAGTAAATATCAAATATATTATCTTTTTCATGCTAACCTCTATTCTCTAATAATGATATCAAATTTTCACATACTCTTCAATAATATTAAAAAAGAATTTCTAAAAAGAAACTCTATTTATCAAAATCGTCTAAAAAGAAATATTTTTCATCATACTTATAATATCCAAGTATAGTATTCAAATTAACATTAAATGTAGATTTAAATATGTTGTAATCTATATTTGGATTAACTTTCTTAAGTTCACTAATTAAATTCTTTATTTCACGTCTTTTAGAATTATTTTCATGCTCACTTCTTTCAGTAAACTTACAAGCACAATTTATAAATGTAAGATTATTTCCATTTACAAATCTTAATATATCATGTTCATGCACATAATAAAGTGGTCTTATAAGTTCCATACCAGGAAAATTCTCACTATGAAGTTTAGGCATCATTGTTTTATATTCACTCGCATAGAACATACTTAATAATATTGTTTCAACAACATCATCAAAATGATGACCTAATGCTATCTTATTACATCCAAGTTTCATTGCTTCATTATATAAAGCACCTCTTCTCATCCTAGCACATAAATAGCAAGGACTTACCTTTTGACTTTCAACGACGCTAAATATATCAGTAGTAAATACATGTAAATCTATATCCATAAGTTTAGCATTAGATTTAATAAGTTCAAGATTACGTTCATTATATCCAGGATTCATACATATAAATACTAAATCAAAATTAACATCGCCATGACGTTTTAACTCCTGCATGCATTTAGCAAGTAAAAATGAATCTTTTCCTCCACTTATACATACCGCTACTTTATCACCTTCATTAACAAGTTTAAACTCTTTAACTCCTTTAACAAATTTAGCCCATATTTCTTTTCTATATGTTTTAATTATACTTTTTTCTATTGCTTTATTATCCATTACTACCACCCTAAATCAAACATATCAACGATTCCATTTTGTTTCTTATAAGCATCAAACGTATTTTTAACAAGCATAATAACAGTCATTGGACCTACACCTCCTGGTACAGGTGTTATATATGAACATTTATCATAAACATTACTTTTAACATCACCATATATTTTATTATTTTCATAAGTAATTCCTACATCAATAATAATAGTTCCTGGTTTAATCATTGATTTTGTTATTAAATCTTTTTTACCTACACATGATATTATAATATCAGATTTTTTAGTATATTCACTTAAATTATTAGTTTTAGAATGACATATACTTACACTGGCATTTCTTTTTAAACATTCCATCATAATTGGAATACCAACACGTTTATTTCTTCCAATAACAAGTACATTTTTACTTTCAAGATTAATTTTATAATAATCAAATAGTTCCATAATACCAAGTGCTACTGGAGGAATAAATATACTTCCATTCTTAAATCCATCTACATCTTTAGAAATATCTATTGCATCAATGATTTTATCTTCATGAAATCCAAATGGAAGTGGTAACTGTACTATAATACCATTAATATATTTATCTTTATTAAGTTCTTTAATTCTTTTAATAACCTTTTCTTCTTTAACATTTTCATCAAAAGAAATATGTAAAAAACTCATACCAACATATTCACATGCTTTCTTTTTATTATTAACAAATTTTTCATTGTATTTTCCAATTGTTATAACTGCAAGTACAGGTGTTTCTTTATACGAATTTATATTTCCTTTTAATTCATCTTTTATTTTAGCACTTAAATTTTTACCATCTAATAGTATCATGTTATTCCTCATAATATTTTACGAATTTAACATTTTCAATAACTATATCAGTAAGTGGCTTATCATTCATATTAGTTTCTACGCTTGCGATTCTATCAAGTACATCATATCCGCTTACTAGTTTACCAAATCCAGCATATTTACCATCTAAATATATAGCGTCATTTTGTACAATATAAAATTGACTTGATGCTGAGTTAAGTGTTTCTTCTGTTTCTGGATCACTTCCACGTCTTGCCATTGAAAGTACTCCTCTTACATGACTAATATCATTTTTAACACCATTTGCTTCAAATTCACCTTTTATAGTTTTCTCACTACCACCAGTACCATTGCCATTAGGATCTCCTGTTTGAATAACAAATCCATTTATAACTCTATGAAATATAAGTCCACTATAAAAGTTACTACTTATTAGATTTTTAAAGTTTTCAACAGTAATTGGAGCTTTATCTGGATATAATTCTGCTACCATGATTCCATAATCTTTAACATTAATCATTACTAAATTAGTTGCTTCATCACTTACTATATACTTTTTAGTTTTAATAGTATAAACAGTTTCATCACCTACTTTTTTAGTAGTATAATTAAGTTCTACTTCTTCATTACCACAACTGCATAATATAAACATTAAACTCATACATATAATTATTTTAATAAATTTCTTCACTTTCATCACCAAAACAATAATATCACACATCACATTAATTGTCATCAAATTTATATTTTTTCACATCCCTTCTAAAAATTTATTACATATTTATTTTAAGATTTATATTTCCACACATCAACAAAAAAATTTGAATTTGCGTAAATTCAAATTTTATTACTCTGCCTTAAGACAGACATCCCATAACCAATGCATTTGTTTTAGTTCTTACTCGCCTATCCATGCTTTCGCATGGAGTAGTCGCTTTTTAACATCTTCCATACCTTTTTTGTTTTAAGTCGGATTTGTTTTAGTTCTCTTAACTAATTTTATTTTGTTCTAGTTTACATATACTTTACATGTTAACCCAATCGGAAAGCTGGCGAAACACCGTTTGTAGTATCAGCACGGTTGTTATCGTAGAAACCGTTGCTGACCACACTGTAAAAACTATAGCTAGTGTTAGAACTGGCGGAACGGAGCCACCAACTTGAAAAACTAGTTCCATTTTTCTTTTTTGCTCCATCATTATTACTTTCAGTAACGCCAATATTTTTATAATAATCTAATGTTCTTGTTAAATTTTTTGCTGTATCATAACTACTTGACCAATTTGTATATATCTCTTTTGGTGCTAATAAATATAATTTATCAGTTGAAGTAAAGTTTTCTGTACCACCACCTCCATAGCTCGATACTACTATCGTATCTATTATTGCATTCTTTAAATCTATTGGTAATGAATTATATATATCGTTATTCACAAATGTTCTCATTGTTGTTACTAACCATCCTCCTGCATTTGTAGCAGAATCATTCATATTATGTGTTGTTATTATGTCTGCAAATTCTAGAACAAATCCACAGGCTGTTTGTGAGAAGCCTTCAGTACTACATTCACTTGGTGTTGATGTGTTTGCTACTCTTAAAGTATGTGTTCCATAAGTACCCATATCAATTTCTTTTGTATCTCCTACTTTATAAACACTTGTATCTCCAGATTTTACTGCACTTACTATTGTATCCCATGAATCTGTACTAAATGATACTGCAGATGTATTATCTTTGCTTTCTTCTATTCCAAGCACTCCACTAAACTTCTTACCCTGATTATAATTTTGATTAGCATTTGTTTCTTTAAATAGAATTGTAAAAGTATACTTATGTGTTATACCACTTTCTATTAATATCTTTTTTGCTATTGTTGTATCTTTTATTGGTGCTTGTGATATTGATTCACATGTTCCTTCCACTGTTCCTGATGCATTTAATCTTTGACATGTTGCACTTAAAACTAATTCATTATTAATGATAGTATTTGTTAAAGATTGCCAAATAACATTATAATTTGTATCTAATGTACCATTATTTTTTACTGATACTTCTTTTGTTGTTGACCATCCTGGCTTTATATATTGTGCATTTATTGCTGGTCCATCAGTATATGTAAGTTTTAGTGTTCCAGCCTCCACTACTACATTTTTAGCATTTTCATTACCACTTATACTTGCACTAAAATATGCATAAGATAGTCCTGTTGTTAATAGTAAAAGTAATGCTATAAATGTACCAAATAATATTTTCTTATCTTTCATTTATATTACCTTCCTTATACTAAAAAGTATAGCACAAAACTTTCTCTTCTACAATTAAATATTTATTTCATTTTATCTTAGTAAAAAAGACACTATTTCTAGTATCTATTCTCTATTTATATACTCTAACATTTCATCTATTTTATCATTCTTATCTCGTGATTGCTTTTTTATATTAATATATTTTATTATACGCAGACTGCAATTATACCATCTGCACCAACCAGACATCACTCTTCACCATAAAGAATCCAATCGTCGCTTTGATTAATTCCGTCGCCTGCACGAAAAAATACACACTCACAATTCCAAGTCCCGTAAAATGCGCAAGCACGTACGCACAAGGAACAACAATGACCCATGTGAACACGGAATCAAACAGGAATGTAACCAATGTCTTACCGCCTGATCGTAAGGTAAAGTAGAAGGTATGGCTCATGGAACAAATCGGCATCAAAAGCGCAGATATACTCATGAACGCTGTAGCAAGCTTCTTGATTTCATCGGTTGTATTGTAGATATGCGGAAAAAACCTGCCAACTACAAACATTACCGCCGCGACAAGTATACAGCAAAATACACTGAACACGATCATCTTATTATCCGCATCCTTCGCCTGTTCCAGCTCGCCGGCTCCCAGATACTGTCCTACAATGATGCTGATACATGCACCAAGCTGAATATACACAATATTAAACAAATTCGTGATCGTCGTTGCGATGTTTAGTCCGGCAACCACCTCGAGTCCGCGCACCGAATAGCACTGCGTCACTGCTGTCATCCCCGCCGCCCAGAGAAGTTCATTCAACATAAGTGGAAATCCTTTGATCAAAATTGCTTTGAATTCGCCCATTGGCATGCCAAATCCCCGGTATGCACCAGCCAGATACTTGTTCTTTTCTTTATGGGAATGTGCCCAGATTACAATAATTGCAGCTTCTATATAACGCGCCAGTATCGTTGCGAGCGCTGCACCCATAACGCCAAGCTTCGGAAATGGCCCAATTCCAAATATCAACAGATAATCTAACACTGCATTGCTTCCAACTGCCACGAAGCTTGCAACCATCGGTACAAATGTCTGCCCGGTTTCCTTGATATTTGTCGCATACGACTGTGTAACCGCAAAAGGAACCAAGCCGATCAGCATGATGGACAGATACTGTTTTCCATACCGTAACGCAACATCTGTCGCACCGGTTCCGGCCGTATCCGTAAGATATAAGGATATGAGATTCTCACCATTCGTAATAAATAACGTAATTGCAAGAATCGTCACAAACATCGTTGCATACAGTTTGAATCGGAATGAGTACATGTGACCTTCATGGTTTCCTTTTCCGAAATACTGTGCGCCAAAAATACTTGCTGCCGATGCCGCACCAAAAATTGCCAAATTATATACAAAAATCAACTGATTCACAATCGCTACACCGGACATTTGTTCAGTTCCAAGCTGTCCAACCATGATATTATCCAAAAAGCTGACCAAATTCGTAATCGCATTCTGTAAGATCATCGGCAAAGCAAGCATCAGATATCGCTTATAAAAGGCACGATCGCCAATAAATTTTTTGATTTGAAAAGACCGTTTCGTATTCATGTGTCATTCACCTCACTTTTCACACACGCCCTGCATGTTTCACAATCAAATCCAAAAATCTCCCGCATGATAGTTCCGCACGCATATATCAATTCTGTTATATATATAGAAAAATATGGTGGGTACAGAATCTACCCACCATATCACATAGTTTCTTCTATATTTTGCGTACGTTTGTCTTAGCACTTACATTGTAAGGATAATCTCATTGATATCAGCCAGCTCGCTTGCTGCAATATAGTTATCGCTCATTTCTTTGCCATTTACGACAAGACTCTTGTAACCGCTCTCTGCGCCATTCGGATTCTTCACAACGATATGAAGCTTCTTTCCACGGAAGTCCTTGTTGATCTCGAATTCCTTCCAGTCAGATGGAACCGATGGTGCGATACGAAGTCCATCGAAGTCCGGACGCATACCAAGGATACCCTCAACACATCCAACCATAACGGTCGATGCTGTACCGGTCAGCCAGTGTACATGTGCTCTACCCTCGAATGGGCTGTCAGAGCTCTCTGTAAACTGTCCGTGGCAATATGGCTCCAGCTTTCTGATCTCTGCCTTGTCATTCATGGATGCAGGTGAGCTTTCTGTGAAATACTCAAATGCACGGTTTCCATGTCCCATCAGGGATTCTGCCAGAATAATCCAACCCTGTGGCTGTGAGAAGATACCGCCATTTTCCTTTGTGGATGGATTGAACAGAAGCATCAACGCTCCCTCAAACGCATGATCTACATAGGATGGCGCCATCAGACGTACGCCATATGGTGTATTCAATTCTCTATGTACAGACTCCAGTGCTTTCTCTGCCTGATCCTTTGTGGCAAGACCACTGATAACTGCCCATGACTGTGGATTCAGCCACATGTTTGCTTCCGGATCATGCTTGGAACCGATGATCATGCCGTCTTCCTTGTATCCACGGATATAGCGGTCATCTTCCCAGCACTTTGTCTGGATAATATCGCCAAGTTCCTTCTGGATCTTATCCAGATATGCGATATATTCTGTATCATTTTTCTGCTCTGCAAAGATGCGGAGTACGCTCATCGCATAGTAAAGCTGCATTGCAACAAATGTTGACTCGCCCTGCTTGCCAAGACGTAAGCAGTCATTCCAGTCTGCATGCAGACCTGCCGGCATACGATTGTTTCCAAGGTGATTCATAGAGAAATCAATCGCACGCTTCAAATGCTCATACACCGTACCCTCTCCGCCATTTGCGAACAGGATTACTTCATCGATAAAGTCTGTATTTCCAGACTCCGCAATATACTTATAAACTGTTGGGAACAACCACAATGCATCATCTGCACGATAAGCCGGATGTCCGGTTGCACGTACATAAGACTCATCATCTGGTGTATCCTCATGACCTGCATTGTGATCAAACTTTACAAGTGGAAGTCCACCACCATTGTCTACCTGTGCAGACAACATGAAACGGATCTTGTCCAACGCCATCTCTGGTGCCAAATGGATTACGCCCTGAATATCCTGTACCGTATCACGGTATCCGTATCCATTTCGAAGTCCACAGTAGGAGAACGATGCGGCTCTTGACCAGATAAATGTCATGAAGCACTGATATGCATTCCATGTATTGATCATCGCATTGAATGACTCGCTTGGTGTCTTTACCTGGAAATGATTCAGCTTTCCATGCCAGTATTCCTTCAACTCTGCCAGCTCAGCTTCACTCTGTGCATGCACATCTGCATAGCTGTTCATCACTGCTTCTGTCTCTGCATCATTCTTCATGCCGAGTACAAATGCAAGCTCCTTGCTCTCGCCCGGTGCGAGTGTGATCTTTGTCTCCAAAGCGCCACAGGCATTACCATTATAATTCAGACAGTTTCCGCAATCACCGTTTTCTACGCCGACTGGATTGCCATAGCCATGATATCTGCCAAGGAACGCTTCCTTATCTCCGGCATAGCTTGCAACCTCTGCTCCAGCCAGACCAAAGAATCTTGTAAATGCAACACTTCCGTTGATAGCTGCACCCTTATTCACGTTCTCATTGATCACCTGCTTAATGCGGTTTCCCATGAAATATGTTCTTGTGATAAAGAGTGTATACTGCAGATTGACCTGATCCTGCTCATAGTTGTTATCATTTGTAAATTCACAGTAACCAAAGACTGACAGGTTACGAGGCTTGTCAGAATCGTTCGTAACCTTCAGCTTCCATACCTCATGCGTCTTATCAAGTGGTACATAGTAAAGTACAGAGCTCTTGATGCCTGCATATTCTGCATTCATATACGTATAGCCTGTACCATGGTGACACTCACTCTTGTAGCTGTCTAAATCTTTTCCAACTGGCTGCCATGAGGCTGACCAGTAATCTTTGCTGTCATTGTCACGCAGATAAATGTATCTGCCCGGCTGGTCAAAGCTGTTGAAGATATAACGAAGAATTCTTCCGTTTGCACCAGACTTTACAAAGCTGTATCCACCGGCATTGTTGGAAATGATTGCGCCGTATTCCGGAGAACCAAGGTAGTTCGCCCAAGGTGCCGGAGTATCCGGTCTGTCAATCACATATTCCTTATTTGCCTCATCAAAGTATCCGTATCTCATGAGGTACCCTCCTAATTTATAGTTCTACTACTCAGCGTCCTTCAGGCTCAGGCTGATCTTACCCATACGGTCAACCTCAAGAACCTTAACCTTGACTACATCGCCGATATTTACGACATCCTCTACCTTCTCTACGCGGTGATCTGCCAGCTTAGAGATATGAATCAGTCCATCCTTGTTTGGTGACAGCTCTACGAATGCACCGAAGTTCATGATACGAACAACCTTACCTTCGTAAGTCTTACCAACTTCGATTGGATCTACGATAGAACGGATGATCTTCAATGCCTTGTCCATACCTGCCTGCTCAACACCGCAGATAAATACATTTCCATCATCATCGATATCGATCTTAACGCCTGTCTCCTCGATGATTGCGTTAATTGTCTTTCCTCTCTGTCCAATGATCTCACCGATCTTCTCCGGATCAACCTTTGTCTGGATGATCTTCGGAGCAAGCTCGCCAACGTGATCTCTTGGAGCTGCGATAGCCGGCTTCATACATGTATCCATGATGAAGAGTCTTGCCTCACGACATCTTGCGATTGCGCCCTCTACGATTGGACGTGTCAGACCATGAATCTTGATATCCATCTGGATTGCTGTGATACCTTCGGTTGTACCTGTTACCTTGAAGTCCATGTCGCCGAAGAAATCTTCGAGTCCCTGAATATCTGTCAACAGTACATAATCATCATCTGTCTCACCAGTTACAAGGCCGCAGGAAATACCTGCTACCATCTTCTTGATCGGAACACCAGCAGCCATCAGTGACATGCAGGATGCACAGGTAGATGCCATGGATGTAGATCCGTTTGATTCAAATGTTTCGGATACGGTACGGATCGCATATGGGAATTCTTCCGGTGATGGAAGTACCGGCAGAAGTGCTCTCTCAGCCAGTGCGCCATGTCCGATCTCACGTCTTCCCGGTCCGCGGCTGACTTTTGTCTCACCTACAGAGTAAGACGGGAAGTTATAATGATGCATGTATCTCTTGGATGTTACGTTTGGATCCAGTCCGTCAACCTTCTGTACTTCAGAAAGCGGTGCTAATGTACATACGTTGCAGATCTGTGTCTGACCACGTGTAAACATAGCTGATCCATGTACTCTCGGAATGATATCAACTTCTGCAGACAGTGGACGGATCTGATCGATCGCACGGCCATCCGGACGCTTGTGATCCTTTAAGATCATCTTGCGGACTGTCTTCTTCTGATACTGATAAACTGCATCCGGCAGAATAGCAAGCCAGTCTTCTTTATCAGCAAATGCTTCT
>ERZ779851.2849-NODE-2849-length-12396-cov-6.912163_pt1 | contig 12396 bp, 13 predicted proteins | sample MGYA00511094_ERZ779851 | MGnify/ENA primary metagenome ERZ779851 (study PRJEB29588, sample SAMEA2155512) | human gut metagenome | biome: human gut; feature: human-associated habitat; material: faeces | place: Denmark | collected 2008/2010 ...
CCGAGATTTCAAAGAAGTGGACTATGCCGGTTCGCGACTGGGGGCTGGCTTACGCTCAGTTCACGATTTATTTTGAGGATAGATTTGCAGCATGACAACCATTGAGGGCTCTGTTCTGTCGGTCAACCCCTCTGTCACTCCGTGACACCTCCCCCACTGGGGGAGGCCACCTCAAACTCCCGGAGTTTATCCGCCGGAAGATACCGGTGAAGTAGAAAAGCAGCAAATTGACTCTGCTGCTCTTCACCGTATATCTTGCAGCTGCGTCGGGTCGCTCTCCAGCGTTGCCCTGTTTTGCTGCATTTTTAGCTTTGGTACGTTTTTCGGGTTTATTCGCGTTTACACAGTTATTTTTTCAGACCCATACTGTCGGGTCACCAGACTTAAATCCCCCGAATGGCTTTACTAAGCCGCTCGGGGGATTCTCTATTTTAGGAAAAGTTCATTTGATCATTGTTTGATCATTATTTTACGAGGCTTCATTTTTATTGTCTGTTGAGCGGGCTTTGGAGCCGATTTTCGAACCATCATTTGACCCGATTTTCAGCACATTGGTAATTGCCTCCGAAACCTTAGCCTGTGAGTTCTCCAGTAGATGGCAGTAAATATTGCTAGTCGTGCTAACGGTCGAATGTCCAAGCGCACCGGAAACCGTAACTATATCAACGCCCTCATTCACAAGCATGGATGCGAATAGATGTCGAAATGAATTAAGCCCATAAAAGGGTAGTCCATGCTTCTCGCAGAATTCGTTAAGCCAGAAATATGGTGTGTTGTTATTCATCGGCTCGCCGTTCCACTTAACGAACAAGCGGTCGGAATCTATCCACTTGTCGCCGACTTGCTGTACAAGTTCGTCCTGCTCCGCTTTGAACTGCTTCAAAAGTTCCATTACGGAAGCAGGGAATTTTATAGTCCTCTGCGAGCGCTTAGTTTTGGTGGTATCCGTGTAGATTCCTTTTTTCGCAGTATAGCAGGAGGTACGCCGAACGCTAATAAGGTTGTTCTCAAAATCCACGTCTTTCCACTCCAGACCGAGCAGCTCGCCACGCCGAAATCCGCTGAAAACTGCCAGATTGAAGAATACGCGATATTTAAGCGGTTCGGATTCAAGAAGTTTCAGAAATTCGGTGACTTCCTCAATCGTGTATATCATTTTCTCTTTCGCTTCGCCTTTAGGAATGGTGACCTTAGAGCAGGGATTGCATGACACAACTCCCATTTTTATTGCATAGTTGAAAATGTCAGAAATCAAGCTTAAATTGTGGCGGATAGTTTTAGGAGCAAGCGGCTTTCCGGTGCGCTCATTTGCACCCTCTTTAGAAAGTGAATTCACGAAAAACTGAATCTGTCGAGGTGTTATTTTATCCATTCGCAGATGTCCAATTGCGCCGTAAATGCGCTTACGAAGCTGAAGCAGGCGCTCGTATGTAGTGTTGCGGAGATTGGGCTTTGCATACTCAGCAAACCATTCCTCGGCGAATGCCTCGAATTTTATCGCCTTTGACTGGTAGCCATTCTTGCATTCTTCCTCAAAAAGCACTGCCTGACGATTTACTTCCTTTTCAATCTGTTTTGGAGTCATGTTCTTATCGGGAGTCCATGTTTTCTGCCGAACGATCTGCTTGCCATTCGTGTCATAACCGCATGATACACGAAACATATAGCTATTGCCTCTCTTTATGACATTTGCCAATATATTTTCCTTTCTCAGATAATTCCCGCCCTGTTTCCAGAGCGGGATGATTTGTTATTTATGGCTTAACAGAGCCATTTATAAGTTGTTGCTAAGATATTTCGCCAGCGAAGTTTTGTTTAAAAGAATCTTTCCGTTCCTGCCCTCGCCGGTGCGAATATACTTAATTTTTCCCTGATGGACGAGCTGCCTTATTGTGTTCTGAGTAAGCCCCTTGAATTCCGCTGCGCACTCTTGAATTGTGAGCATTTCGATATGTTCAACTTCATGCGAAACTGCCTTAGCAATCGGCTCGCAAGGCTGATTTGAAACAAGCGTAATGAGATTTTTAAGCTGCTGAATGATGATTTCGTCCCTTGCTGTCATTAAGAACTCCTTTCATGTAAATGATGAAATGATTATATAAAGTGATGTTGTAAGAATTTGGTCAAATCAGACCTATAACCACTCGTAGAGCCACATAAAGATTCTGAATTTAGAAAAATCCAGAATCTTCTACTAGCGGTTTGGGAAGATTATATCACTTTTATATAGATAAGTCAATACATGAAAGTAATTTTTGGCTGACATTCAGCGAGTGGTGTCACACGGCTGCTTGAAAACCCTTTATTTAAGCTCAAATAAACTCAAATCGGTGTCACACCCATATTGTGGAATTTTATGCTTTTGTTAAAATTGCATAAATATAGCGTGGCTCTACGAGGGATAATATAGCCTATATTCATAATGCTGTGATGAAAATTCCCCGAACTCCTGAGGAAGTCCGGGGTGATTTCTTACGCAGTATAATCAGCGTTTTCGAGAATTTCGCGAGCCGCGATGTAGTCATTGTATGCACCGATGATTGCGCTTTCAAGTTCGTGACGTGCAGTTCCTCCGATTGGGTGCGCAATGTCGTGGCTTATGCCGTAGGAATCGGTGCGGTAGGGCATTGCAACGAACAAGTGGTCGGTCTGGATAAGTTTGATTTCGTGGATTGCGAAGCAGCCGTCAATTGTTATGGAAGCAATAGCTCTGAGCTTTCCGCTGTCAAATGTCTTTCTGAAAATAATGTCTGTAATGTTCATGTGGTTGTGTCCTTTCTGCTTTAAGAGTTGATGTTGATTTCAGCGATGAGCGCCTGACTTTCAGCGTAGATTCTGTAAGCGGAAAGTACAGCGCTTTCAATGAGATTTCGTGCGCTCTCGTTGATAGGGTGAACGATGTCGTGGTATGCTCCGGCTTCGTCCTTGCGGCTTGGCATAGCTACGAAAAGGTGGTCGGTCTGAATTACCTTGAGTTCGTGAACTGCAATGTAGCCATCAATCGTCAGTGAAGCGATTGCTTTCAGGTTTCCGTCCGTGAGAGATTTCCTGAACTTGATGTCTGAGATTTTCATGTTGGTATTTACCTGTCTTTCTTCAAATTTTCTGGTCTTATAAGACCTTTAATAACACCCCGGTCGGCGCCCTGCGACGACAAACCTTTAGTTAAATTTCAGCTTGAAAGACTTTCAAAAAAATCCGCCGCTGCGCAAGCAGCGGAAAAAGTCTGTTCTATAATCTGGTTATCATCGTTTCTTATAGAGCAAAAAAATCAGTGTGTCATTTTCCCTATGTCGTAAACCAGGGATAGTGACACACTAAATTCATGTGTTGCGATAACGTGAACAGAGCGTACGCGTACCATATTATTCCATAATCTCCGCGGAAGCGGACTTCAAAGAGCAGTTTCAATAATTCCATATAATTGCCAGAAACCTGACTGCTCCGACAGTCAGTAAGAGCTTTCTGCCTCGCAGAAAGTGACTTTCGTTCGCGAAAGTCAGCGGCGTCGGCTATGCCGACCACACAGCCCCGTCAGGGGCTGTGTGACACCGCCTCTTATGCTCTTCCCCATTTTTAGACGTACTCCGAAACGTCAGTTGAGATAAACGGCGTGAACCCGCATTTTAATGCGGATTATTGAGTGTACACGTAGTGTACAAAGCAACTTTCAGAGCTGTATACAATTTGTACAAATTGTATAGTAGAGGCTACAAATGGCTTTGTTATGCGGCATTCAATGCGGGAATTTGTACACTTTTCATGTTGCGTTATCACACGTGTACAAATTGTACACTCAAGGCAAAATCATGCTGCAATTGTCAGTTTTGCCGTGCCTGACTGTCCGCCGAATTATTGTTCCAAGTTCTCGGAGCAGTCAGTTCCTCTGCATCTGCCAAATGTTGTCCAAGTCATCTGGGCAGATATATAGTTCCCATATCGGCTCGAAAATTGTTTCCTGTTTTTGTCAGATTGTGAGTCTGTGCTGCTGAGACACTTACAAGATGTGTGCGAAAATCTGCGCACCTGAATCGTGAAAAATCAGGTGTTTTGTCACACATAAAAGAATTGACCGCGACTTGAAATCGTGGTCAAAATCTGTTTTCTTTGACTGGCTGACTGGGTCAATTGAATTTGTAATCATCTGACATAAAATGTTAAAGCATTTAGCTAAATGCAAGAGTGATTTATAATTATTTCATTTCTTGCTTTTATTACTTTTTTCAGAAATAGCTTTCGAACTTTAGTGAGCATTGGTACAGCGTCGATTATCTCATATATTTCGTTTATTTTGATTCTTGACTTAATGCGTTTCAGCGCTTTACAGCAGTCATTGTTTTCGCATGATGTAATGAAATCAAGGTAATTTATTAGTTTGCCATTTCGTTTTATGGCTGAAGTCGGAGTTCTGATCACTGTATTGGAAAGTTCTTCCTGATCAGATAAAATATTTCGTATCTTTTCCTCACTTATTTCAGGGAAAAGACTCGCTCCGCAGCTGCAAACAGGAGCAAGAAGCAATTCGTCCTTGCTTGTGTTATAAAGGAATCCCCAGTTCGTATTATTACGATTTGGGTTGCAAATCAGCGCGTCTACAATAAACATATTCCAGAACCATTCAGACACGACTTTGCTGTCAATTTTATTCTGGTATTCAATATCAGATAAAATGCTATCCAGATCTGTGTCGTAACAATTGCGCTTAGAATCAATATTTAAATTCTTTAATGACGCAAAATCCTGATATTTATATTCGTATGCTGCAAAGTCCTTGCAGGCTGCAACGGTCACAACTTTACCTGAACGCTTGGTGTAGGTTCCTATAAGAACATCCTGAACGGGAATGCCGATACTCTTAAATATCATACAGCCTATGTATTCTGTAAGGCAGCTGATATCATTATCTTTAGTGGGGAACTTCAGCATATATTGTTCGTTGTTGTAGATGATCGATAATTTGGTTCTTTCCGCACCGGAATACGATCTGTTGCGATGCGGAGCATTAGTAAAATCTATCATAAATATACACCTGATGAATTGCTTTTGCACTTTTATTCCGTATCGGAAGGATCAGTTGCGAGCACATCGTTCTCCTTGATCTCTTCAATTGCTCGTTTAACGCTGACCGCGTGAAGAGCACCGTATGAATCAAGGATCCTACAGAGGTCTTTCCTCGTCAATTGAGGGCAGATCGTTCTCAAATTCTCTTTCAAACGCAGCGAGAATTTATGCTTTAGTATGTGAACACAGATGACCGTAAAAGTTGACGGTCTCGTCGTATGTGTCAGAAGCGAGCCATTTATGAATAAACTCATAGCGGTTGTATTTGTTTTCGGTCACTGTGATATAGAGCACTTTACCTTTTTTTCTGCCAGTTTCCATTGGTTAGCTTCTCAGCTGACATATCTCCTCAACCAGGCTCATGGCGTTTTCGTATGTTCGTTCCTCTATGTTGAGTTCTCCGTTCTTTGCCTCCTGAACCAAACCGTACAGTGTTCCGTATGGGAGATTCAATTCCTCGCTTACGCCCACTTTAAGCTCCAGCTTCACTGACTGCTCCTTGTAACTTCTGTCGTATTTCTTTGCTTTTGACATTTCCTTTACTTTCCTAATTTTAGGGACACGCTGATTAAAGCGAAGCGTATCAAATTCAGCCGCGTGAGTTCACTCGTTTGAACGGGGCAAATTTGATTTAATCAGCGTTTCCTTAGTTTGTCATTTTGAGTGCATTTTGTTAAGTTATATTATACAACATCATTATATACTCTCTCAGGATCGCTTGACAATTAAGTCTTTTTGCTGTAAGATATTATATGATGAACAGAAAAATGGACTTAGAGATTTACAGACAGGTCATGAGGAGGTTACAGATGAGCATTTCAACATCACCAGTTCCAACGGAAACCTCGGAAGCTATTACCGACTTTCTTTTCATAGGAAAGGAAGAAAAGGAACTGTCGGTCTACGATCTTGTTATTGTCTGCGGAAACGAACAGACAGACGAAACCTGCGCTGACCTCATCAAGCTGATGGATCATGTAAAGAGCGACGCTGTTATTGTGTTCAGCGGCAGGAACGGCTGCGTGAACCCAGGCACTGTGCCGGAGGGAGAACGCATGCGCCACTATTTTGTTGAACACAGAAGCGGATATACTCAGACTCTGATAGTTGAGAACAAGGCGGGTAATACTCTGGAGAATTTCTCGAATTCATTGCCCCTTATAGAAAGGATAAAGCCGTTGTCGTCGTTCGGGAGAATACTGGTCGTCTGCAAGGCTTTCCTGGCACGGCGGGCAAAGATGTGCGCTTTGAGCTGCGGCTACCCTGCGGAGGACAGAATGGATTTCTTCGGCACTGTCAGTGGAAAGAGGATCGAGCCGGACGGCTGGTTTAAAGATCCCGATACCGCAAAGAGGGTCATGGAAGAGGTTGAAAGGATAGGAAAGTACTTTGTGAAAGGCGACCTGTCGCTCTGACAGCTGATTTGAATACAGACGTATCCCCAGTCCGGAATTACATTCCGAACTGGGGAATTGCTTTTATATCTGTTCTTCAAGCACTTCCAGGAGATTTTCGTGAAGCTGCTTTATCCGTTCAGAGGGTATGTTATCCTCCGCTAGCTTTCTGAGACCTTCGTAGAATATGTCGCCGGACAGGATGTTCATTTTCATGGTTTCAAGGAATATGTCCTTTGAGAAGTGATCCTTGATATAATTGTATGCGTAATTATAGGAAACTATCCCGCTGTTATAGTTCAGCTGAAACCCGCCGAAGCGTATTCCGCTGTTTATATGTGTGATTTCGTCTGCCAGAAAAATATAGTGGGATTTTTTGCACTGGAATGAGTAAGGTACGCTGAAATAAATGCTCTTATGCTCCGGTTCCACGGTGATGTAAACCGGAACAACAGTCCTGAGGGCTTTGAACATTGTGAAAAGGGTATGCTTTTCCTCGTCTATCTCCGATATGGTCCAACCGGAATCGTGTATACACCCTATTACTTTCTTAAATGTATCGTCCGGGGTATTATCGTCTGGCTCTTTTCTGAAAATGGCATTTTCCTCTTCCTCTGAAGCAGTGAGCTCTTCAATCTTCTGGTCGATTTTTTCCAGAAGAATATCAGAAAAAATGTCAGCAACCTCCGGATCTGATTTGAAACAGGCATTTATCATTTCTCCCAGATCGCAGTCGGATTCTTCCATTGCGATAAGTTTTTTAAACTGCTCTTTTTGCTCGCTGTTGAATTCTTCAAACCTATTGTCCATAACAGTGTCCTTTCTCATTGATTCCGAAACCTTTTCGCCTGTGTTCCAGGGTCTATGGGTAATTATAGCATTAAGTTCGATGAAATTCAATTCTATTTTCCACCTTAGTTTTCCGGAATACTTTTGAGGTTTTTGTTTTTTTGATCACAGAAAACGCTTGACTTTTGATTCTTTAAGTGCTATAATACAAATCCCAAGGAAGTTGCATTCACGAAATGTTTATTTGACAGGAGGACAAACTATGAGCATTTACACATATGACCGCATCAATCTTGTTGACCTTTCGGCTAGGATTGCCGACTTTGCAAATACGCTGAAAAATAATGATAATAACCCCAATGATAAAAATAAATATAATAAAGATGAAAAAAAAACAGCTATCTGCGAATGCACCTCCTACAATGGGGTACTTTCTTTCCTGCTCGGCGAACTGCGTGTTGCTGATGGTGGTATTGGTATCCTGAGGAAGTTTCCCTCTGGCAGTGTGACTGTTTCTTCGTTGAAGTGGCTGAATAAGCGGCTGAATCCGTCAGATGATGAAAAAGATGAGAATGCGCCATATGAGAAAGAGGAAGCGGATAAGTTCAAAAAGGAAGTAATGCACAAATCTTGGAACTTGGAATCTTCAATCATTGACGCGCCTGTTGCCGACGGAAATCAGAGTGGACTTATGTTCCTTGAAGACCTTATGGGTGAAGTTGATCCGATTTATTTCATGGATGATGAATTTAAAAAATTGGAAGAACGTTTTAAAGCTGAGGTCAGCCAAAAAAGTGAAGACGGAAAGAAACATGTAGTCGGATACGATGACAACTTTATCGGGAATCTGTTTTTACACGCGTTCAAGTGTATGGCTTATAATTTGCCTTATTATGTATCGCGCCGGATATTCCACGAGGCGCTTACGCTGTCTTCAAATAATCCCATGCGGCTGAAACTGCTCAGATGCGCGGCTGACAACCACAATGGCTATGCTGCCCTGATGTACGCAAACGAGATATACAATGATAACGCGGCGTTGGATTATTTCCTCATTGCCGGGGGATTCAAGGAGGACACCAATGGAAAGCCAAGGCAGATGCCGTCGCAGTCGAATGCGCTGTGGGAGATAGGATTTATGCTTGAAACACATGCAATTCCCGAATCGCAGATAGACTATATCGAGAGATATATAGGTGTTGAGGCTCAGGTAGAACAACAGATAAATAGCTATAAAGATAAAAATATAGAGTTAATCAACAAATACATGTACGACGGATATAAATATACAGAGGTCGAACGTGACACAATACTTAGTTACGCAGATAAAAAGTCTGTTAAATATGCTCTCAGGCTGTACATCTATATCACCATGACCGACCTCACTTTCCCGAAAGCTTTCAACAGTATAGGCAAGATAATTCTCGGAGATTACCTTGACCCCAAGGCAGAATACCCTTCGCAGAAAATTGATCCCAATAGACTTGCAATTGCGAAAAAATACCTTAAAATTGCAGTCAGACTCGGAAACACCAATGCAATGGTGAACCTTGCTGTATACTATTACAGAACGAGCAAGTACAACAAGTCCAGTGTGAGCAAGCTTGAGCTTGATGAGATGAGAAAATATTTCGAGAAAGCCGCAGCGCTCGAAGAAAGCGAAGCCCAGCACTGCCTCGGGGAGATACTCCTTACCGAAAACCGGTTTGATGAAGCATGTGCTCTCCTTAAAACTGCCGCTGACAAAAATGACCGTCATGCGTGTCATAGTATCGGAAAAGCATACATCTCCGCGATGAAAACGGAAGAGGGAGAAAGGTATCTTGAAAAGGCAATATCTCTCCGCTGCTATGACGCGGCATATGATCTTGCCTGGCTTTATCTTGTCAAAAAGGCTATTACGGATCCTGACTCTAAGGCTGTTTATATACAGTATGGGATTCGTCTGCTGCAGGACAACTATCCCAATATGAGCAATGAATACCAGGCAAAGTCAAAGGATCTCCTTGACGGGCTGGGAATTTCGATATAATCGCGGCATTACTGTTGTCCATAAACGGCTATTCCGGAAAAGTCCGCTTATAATTGCTCTTCCCTTTCCATGTGAAATGTGATATCATCTATTTACCGTCAAAGGAAAGGAGAGATCAAACATATGGCAAGAAGAAGCAAGGGCGGGTCCGAGCAGATTTCAGAGATCGCTATTCAGATTGAGCAGCTTCAGAGAAAAGAAGCAATTCTGGATTACATGCACACTCTTTCACTTGAAGAACTCATACTTCTAGAAGAGTTCTACCACAAGAGTGTTGAAAATATGGAATGCCGTAAGGTTTATCCTGATGGTCGCCGTCGCGTCCGTATTTTCAACCCGCGTACCTTTGATCCGGATCTTACGACGACTTCGCCGCAGAAACGTGCAATTTTGAATAAGATTCCAGAGTTTGCAGTGCTTCCTCAAGACGATGTAGCTAAGACGCTTAAACAAGGCCGTGAGATATGGGAAAAATCCGTAGAGGGGCTTGACAGTATCTACAGGAAAATGATCCTTCACATTGTGAGTTACATTAAAAGTGGAACTACCAGACCCTTGCTTTTTGTCGGAGTGCCCGGGAGCGGTAAATCCATGGCAGCACGTGTTTATGGCGAGATTCTCGGGCTGTACACGGCATTTATATCTTGCCCCAGAATGGCAACCTCACGCGGACTTTACGGAGATGCTCCAACGTATCAGGAAAGCAGCTGCGGAGCAATAGTCGAGGCTATAATCAGAAGCAAGACCGGACTGCCGGTGTTCGTGCTGGACGAAATCGACAAGGCCGGCGTGGCAAAATCGCGCGGTTCCTGCGATATCCAGAATGAGGCGCTTAATCTCATAGACGAAGCCTCCGTGGAATTCGTGGACAACTATCTCCAGTGCCCTGTCGATGTGTCCCATTCGCCCGTGATATTTACCGCAAACGAGGTGGACGACATCTCGGCGCCGCTTATCGATCGGTGCGAGCTTATAGATTTCCCAGTCCCTACTGCTGAACACATAAATCTTGTTTCTCAGAGATTCATTGTTCCGGCGCTGATGAAAAAGCTTGGCTGCGCCGATATGGTGAAGCTGAGCAAACGTTCCGTTGAGGATGCGGTGAACAAGGTTTATCGCAGCGGCGCGGTTTCTATACGTATATACCAGTCGATGTTTGAGAACGTGATCTCCTCGGCATATGTTCGTGCTGTGTGCGAGGAACGGACGCAGCAAGTTTCTGATAAAGATATCAGCTCGGCACTGGAACACACAATTACAAGCAGCAGAAAGAGCATAGGCTTCTGACCGGCGGTTATGCCTGAGCCGCCCTGAGGAGCTTCAGAATTTTTGATGGCTACTACAAGGAGGAAGAACAATGAGAAAGACGGTATCAGGATTTTTTGCACTTACACTTGCAGCTTCGGCTCTCACGGCATGCAGCACTCAGAAAGAAACCACAGCACAGGCAAAGAATATCCCCTTTGAAGCCGATTTCGTTTCTGTTACGGCATGGTCTTATGAGGTGACAGGTAACACGCTTACCGTCACATTTGAGGGGGACGTGAAGGAGCGCGAGGGCTTCAACACTGTATCAATGCCCGTGCATAATAGCGACGGCAAGACCGTTCAGTTTTATTATGCTTTAGTCAATGACAGTACGATTGCCGTACCTGTCCTGCTTTTTGAAGGCGGAGATGGAAAGGTCATCGATTCGGAGAACCTTGAGGTCAGCGGTACCGGAGCATTTCACTTCGAGGAATCCGTTACCTTTTCCGGGATTCCCGAAGGAGCAGAGCTTTGGGTTGGATTTCCGGAATAAATCCGGCATTTATCCCTGAATCAAACAATGCAGGCACCGTTTCCGATGCCTGCATGTTTTGTTTAGCCCTTGCTCTGGTAATAAGGGCAATCCTGGTATTTGCAGCCATAGTCTGCATTGAAAACGTATTCGATCTTTGAATCGTCAACGTCCATCTTTTCGCCGCTGAGCTGACAGACATACTTGTCGCCGGAGCGGAAGATGTAGTGGGTTGATTCGTAATCGAGATAGGGACAACGTGCCATAATAAACCTCCTGTATGAATATGTATTCCAGCGCCGCTGATATATCATCGGCACAGAAAGGTCAATTCCTTTATGTCTTAATTATACTACGTGAGCCGTTGATGTTCAATGGTTTGTTTGATGGCACTTTTCTGGAATACCTGTAACTGACCTGACCTGCGGACAGCGATGAGCTGTCACGGAATGGACACCGGACCCTCGAAAACCTCCTCCGGCAGCAAAGAATAATATATTTCCGAGACCCTGCTCTCTGCGTATTCTTTGGCGTCACGCTCTACCTGCTGACGGGCATATTCCTCCGAGTCGTCCTCGACGTTTTCATAATGCGAAAATTCTTCTTTATATACCTTCACCTCGCCAAAGAATGCAAGACTGTGATATTCTTCAGGCGTGATATTGTACAGGTCTATCAGCTTCTGGGTGTAGCAGTGGTAGCATTCGTGAAGAATGACCCTCATGGCTTTCGTTACACTGGCTTTTGTTAAGTAGTCGCTGTCAATTGATATCAGGTGATTGGAGGTTTTGTAGTTACCAGCAACGTTCTTGTTAAGTTCCCGACATACCACATTCGTATGTTCAAGACCCAGATGCTCCATTTCCTTGTCCGCCAACTGCTGGAGCCATTCCGTGCGCTTGGTGTTGTCCCAGTCCTCCCAGTCGTTGACGGGGCAAGACAGCTTGGGGCTGTCGGTTTCCTGCACATCTGTTATCTGTGTGTTGGACTTTGGCACGACATAATTATTCTGGTAAACGTTGATAAGTTGTAAAGTATTTATTATAAGAGCTACAAAAAGTGCGATCGTAATTACAGGTGGTTTCTTTCTATTCATTTCTTTCCTCCTTGTCTGACGGAATAGGATGTACGTTCAGATCCGGCTTTTTTATTATACCATATTTTGCTGAACAATGGAACTGTTTTTTCGGCTGTCTGACAGTATTATTCCGGAAAAGTCCTGCCAGATATGTGATTGATTTTTCGATGGAAAAATGTTATTATAAGGTAACCTCTAAAAACCTCTTTCACGGCAGATTTCTATGACTTATATCATCTGCTTCGTTGTCAAACCTTGAAAT
>ERZ779851.2850-NODE-2850-length-12395-cov-6.462075_pt1 | contig 12395 bp, 8 predicted proteins | sample MGYA00511094_ERZ779851 | MGnify/ENA primary metagenome ERZ779851 (study PRJEB29588, sample SAMEA2155512) | human gut metagenome | biome: human gut; feature: human-associated habitat; material: faeces | place: Denmark | collected 2008/2010 ...
GGCCGTTCTGGATGAGATCGCAGCCGGTGAGGATACCTACCACTGCTATGTGACCGTAGAACGGGACAAAGCATTACAGCAGGCAGCGGAAGTACAAAAGAAAATCGAAGCGGGAGAACTGACAGGCCCCCTGGCCGGTGTCCCTTTCGCTATCAAAGATAATATGTGTACCGAGGGAACCCTGACCACCTGCTCTTCTAAAATTTTAGAGAATTTTATTCCGACCTTCAGTGCGGAAGCAGTACTGAATCTGGAAAAAGCAGGTGCAGTCATCCTGGGCAAGACCAACATGGATGAGTTCGCTATGGGAAGTACCACAGAGACTTCCTATTACGGTGTGACGAGAAATCCGAGAAACCCGGAGCATGTTCCCGGAGGTTCTTCCGGCGGTTCGGCCGCCGCCGTAGCCGCAAAGATGTGTGCTGCGGCAACAGGTACAGATACCGGCGGCTCCATTCGCGAACCATCCGCTTTTTGCGGCGTTACCGGTATTAAACCGACATACGGACGCTGTTCCCGCTACGGCATTGTTGCTTTTGCATCTTCACTTGATCAAGCGGGGCCTATTTGCAAGGACGTTACCGACTGTGCTTTAATGCTCAACAGTATGGCCGGATATGACGATAAAGATTCAACTTCGTCCAGAAAAGAAGTTCCCGATTTTGCTGCTTTTATCGGACAAGGTATTAAAGGCCTGAAGATTGGAATTCCTGACGAATACAGACCGGACGGGCTGAGTGCCGAAGTAGCGGGATATTGGGATAAAGCTGCCGAAATTCTGAAAGCCGCAGGGGCTGAAATTGTCAGAATCAGCCTGCCGCATACGCAATATGCCCTGCCGGCCTATTATGTTATTGCGCCGGCAGAAGCTTCTTCCAACCTTGCGAGGTATGACGGCGTCAGATATGGCCTGAGGGTTGACGGCAACGGCCTTGATGAGCTTTATATAAATACGAGAACCGAAGGTTTTGGCAAAGAAGTCAAACGCCGCATCCTCATCGGTACTTATGTATTGTCTGCCGGATATTATGACGCATATTACCTGAAGGCACAAAAGGTTCGCCGCCTGATTAAAAACGATTTTGACGAAGCTTTTCAAAAGTGTGATATTATTTTAACGCCGACGAGCCCGGTTGAACCCTTTGCCATTGGCGACAAATCTATGATGGAAAATCCGATAAACATGTATTTGAATGACGTATTTACGGTATCTGTCAACCTTGCCGGACTTCCAGCTCTAAGTTTACCGATAGGACTCTCCTCTCACGGGCTGCCGTTAGGTATGCAGCTTATCGGCAGAGCTTTTGATGAAGGGACTATTTTCAAAACAGCCTACCAGCTGGAACGCGGCGCTAATTTTGTTAGGATATAAAATATGTCAGAATACATTATTGAAACGGAAAAAGGAAAATGGGAAATTATCTGCGGATTGGAAATTCATTGCCAGATAATTTCAAAGTCTAAAATTTTCAGCGGAGCTTCTACCGAATTCGGTGATGACGTCAATGAAAACGTTTCTTTTGTTGACGCCGGAATGCCGGGAATGCTGCCCACGCTTAATACAGAATGTGTCCATCAGGCTATTAAAACCGGATTAGGCTTGAATGCTGTCATTAATAAATATTCTGAATTTTCCCGCAAAAATTATTTTTATGCGGATCTCCCCCAAGGGTACCAGATTACGCAGTTTTTATATCCGATTGTCGGAGAAGGTTATATTGATATTGATTTGCCTGATGGCGAAAGCAAAAGAATCAGAATTGAAAGAATGCACATTGAGCAGGATGCCGGAAAATCCATTCACGATATTGATCCGCACAAAAGTTTTATCGATTTGAACAGAGCCGGCGTGGGTTTGATGGAAATTGTTACCAAACCAGATTTCAGAGCGCCTGAAGAAGCAGGTGCTTTTCTGCGCAAGCTGCGTTCCATTGTACGTTATCTTGGAACCTGCGATGGCAATATGGATGAAGGTTCCATGCGCTGCGACGTCAACGTATCGGTTCGCCCGTACGGTACAGACGAATTAAGAACCCGCTGCGAGATGAAAAACGTCAACAGTGTTAAATTTGTGATGCAGGCAATTGAATCGGAAGCACGGCGGCATATCGAAGTATATGAAAACGGTGGGGAGATTTGTCAGGAAACCAGACAGTTTGACCCGACAACATTGTCGACCAAAGTTATGCGCAAAAAAGAATTTGCTCATGATTATCGCTATTTCCCTGAACCGGATCTGCCTCCGTTAGTTCTAAGCGATGAATTTATTAATAAAATCAAAGACGAGCTTATAGAGCTTCCTGATGCAAAAAAATCCCGGTTTATTTCGCAGTTGGGCTTAACGCCTTATGATGCAATGGTTATTTGCGAAAATAAAGAAACCGCGGATTTTTTTGAAAAAGCTGCTAACGGACGAGATGCCAAGAAAGTAGCTAACTGGCTGATGGGAGATTTTTTTGCCATGCTCAAGAGGAAAAATCTGGATATAGCCAACTCGCCTGTAAGCGCGGAGAATTTGGGAAAACTTGTTGATCTAATCTGTAAGGATGTCATTTCAGGGAAAATTGCCAAAGATGTTTTTGAGATTATGGCCGAGACGTCAGAAGATCCAGAAATAATCGTAGAAAAAAGGGGATTGAAACAAGTTACGGACACTTCGGCAATTGAAGTTGTTATTGACGCTGTTCTTGCGGCGAATCCGGATAATGTTGCAAGTTACAGAGGCGGTAAAACGGCGCTTATCGGCTGGTTTGTCGGACAGGTAATGAAGCAGTCGCAGGGAAAAGCAAATCCCGGACTTGTGAACAAACTACTGAAAGAGAAACTGGGATAGGCTGGATTTTAATAAAAAATTAAGTAAAACTAGAACTTTAGGTTTATCAATACAGGTGTCCAGAGCAAAAAACACCTTATAAACATAGACATTGGTTTTACATCCCTTTATTTTGTAAAAACAACTCTTTATATTGATAGCATCAATTTGAGAGGAGGTTTGTTATGAATAAAGTAAATATTGCCAATTATATTGTATATGATTTGGCAAACCGGTTTAATTTTGCGGAACATCATGAAATGGACAGCGAGCTTGTCGGTATGGTTGCCGACAATTGGCATAAAAAGCACTTTGTATCGGGCTCCAAAAACATTAAATTCAACCACAGTGAACAAATTCGGCAGAAATTTATGATTTAGAATCGGTTTTTTGTATAATATTATTGTGTCAATATAGCTTTATTAAGAGCTTTAAAAAAGTTTTCCAACTCATACTTTTTCAGTGTTTGGTTTATAATTTTTGTGAGGTATGAAAATGGAAAAAGTGAGCAGAGATAAATTAAAAGACAACCTTATGTTTGTCGGTACAATTTATGACAGCTTTGAAGCTCTGGAAGAAACACTCGGCAAATTGAAATTAGAACGTCCGCTTTTTATTACGCACGTTGCTAAAATGGCCTTCGCAGAAGAAGTATTTAAACGTGTAGAAGGAGCTCCCGAACTTTGCAAATTTACTCCTCCCAAAGTACAAACTAAACAAGCAGCCCACAGATTTTATAATTAGGTTCACAAACATTTCTTTCAACCCAAAAGCTCCCCGGCAAAAATTACCGGGGAGCTTTTGGAATTTGGCTACGTTTCAGCCAAATTAGCCGATTGAACCGAAATAATTATCTTCATCTTTGTGGTGACTCACGTTACAAATCGTCGCTGGACAACGGCCCGATTTATAGTATAATTGACCCAACAAATGCACAGATGGGAAAAAGTAACGCAGGATACCCGCTTTTCAGAGAGCTGCCGGACGATGCAAGGCAGCAGGCGGCCCGGCGCGGAATCCTCCCGGAGCAGCCTGCTGAAGGACGATATATGGGACGTCTGCTAAGCAGAGCCGGTGGCGGCCGTTAGAGCGCAGGGCTTTGTTGGAAGCCCGTGAGAGGGCGCGGAAAGCGTCAACGAGAGTGGTACCGCAGAGAGTTTTGGATTGATTCCAGGTCTTTGTCTCTTGGATAAGGAGACAGAGACCTTTTGTTTATCAGGTATCGGGTACTGTCTCTGAGAGTGTTGGGAAAAAAGTGTATAAAGTGGAAAACGGAAACAGGAGAAACTCACCATGCAGTTGAACGGTTCTCAAATCTTTGTGGAGGTGCTCTGTGAGCAGGGGGTGGACACCCTCTTCGGCTACCCCGGCGGCGCAGTGCTGAACCTCTACGACGAGCTGTACAAAAACGCCGACCGCATCACCCATGTGCTGACCGCCCACGAGCAGGGCGCATCCCACGCGGCGGACGGCTACGCCCGTGCAACGGGCCGCACCGGCGTGGTGCTGGCCACCAGCGGCCCGGGTGCCACCAATCTGGTCACCGGCATTGCCACTGCCTACATGGACTCCGTGCCCATGGTCGCCTTTACCGGCAATGTGCCGACCCCCGGTCTGGGCAAGGACGGCTTTCAGGAGGCGTACATCGAGGGCATCACGATGCCCATCACCAAGCACAACTTCACGGTGCGCCGGGTCGAAGACCTGGCCGACACCATGCGTGCGGCTTTCCGCATCGCCCAGAGCGGCCGCAAAGGGCCGGTGCTGGTGGACATCCCGAAGGATGTCACCGCTGCGGTGTGTGAGTTCACCCCGAAAAAGCCGGAGCCCATCCGCACCGTGACCACCTTCAACGAAGAGCAGGTCAAGTGGGCGGCAGAGATCATCAACGGCGCACAGCGCCCGCTGGTCTACTTCGGCGGCGGCGTCCGCTCGGCGGCCAGCTGCCAGCCCCTGCGTGACCTTCTGAAAAAGGCTGAGATCCCGGCCACCTATACCCTGATGGCCGCAGGCGTCGTGCCTTACGGCGACCCGATGAACATCGGCATGGTGGGTATGCACGGCTGCTACACCTCGAACCGGGCGGTGGCCGACTGCGATGTCCTTATCGCGGTGGGCGCCCGCTTCTCCGACCGCGTGGCGCTCAAGCCCGCCACCTTCGCCCAGAACGCGAAAATCGTCCAAATTGACATTGACCGCAGCGAAATCAACAAGAACGTGCAGACCGACCACCACATCATCGGCGATGCGCGGCGCGTACTGGAACTGCTGCTGGAGCGCGTGCCGAGCATGAAGCACGACGAGTGGAAGCAATACGTCTTCTCCTTCAAGACCGAAACGGAGTACGACGTGACAGACGACCATCTGACCCCCAGTCAGGTGCTTTCCTCCCTTGCCAAGCTCACGCCGCAGGATACCATCGTCTCTACCGACGTGGGTCAGCATCAGATGTGGGCAATTCAGCACTTCCACTTCGATTATCCGGGTCAGCTGCTCACCTCCGGCGGCTTTGGCACCATGGGCTTCGGCTTGGGCGCTGCCATCGGCGCGCAGGTTTCGCACCCGGACAAGGTCGTCCTGCACATCACCGGCGACGGCGGCTTCCGCATGAACTGCAATGAGCTGGCAACCGAGCAGTATTACAATCTGCCGATTATCAACATCGTATTCAACAACGGCACGCTGGGCATGGTTCGCCAGTGGCAGACGCTGATTTACGACAAGCACTATGAAGCCACAACGCTTGACCGTGCGCCTGATTTCGTCAAGTTGGCGGAAGCCTACGGGCTGTCCGGTCGGCGTGTGCGCAACCAGCAGGAGCTGGAGGAAGCCATTCAGGAAGCACTCCAGTGCGGTCACGGCTACATCATCGACTGCATGATCGACATTGATGAGAAGGTTCGCCCGATGGTCGGCGGCGGCAGTCACATCACCGAATTTATGCTCAACTGACGAAAGGAGGCAGCCCCATGAACACCCCGACACGCAAAACCCTCGCCGTTCTGGTGGATAACGAGGCGGGCGTCCTTTCCCGCGTAGTGCGCCTTTTCTCCGGCAAGGGCTACAACATCGAGTCTCTCGCCGTCGGCACGACCGACGATCCCGCCATCTCCCGGATCACCATCGAGATCCTCGCCAGTGAGGATCAGACGCACCTCATTTCTTCCCAGCTGCGGAAGCTCATCTGCGTTCACTCCGTCAAGACGCTCAACGCCGAACACGCTATCCGCCGTGAACTGGTGCTGATTAAGGTCAGCGCCGCCACGAGCGAAACGCGCAACGAAGTGATTCAGATTGCTAACATCTTCCGCGCCTCCATCATCGACGTCTCCGTGGCGTCGCTGACCCTTGCTGTCATTGGCGATGAGAGCAAGGCTGAAGCCATCCAGAATCTCCTTCGGGAGTTTGGAATCCTCGAACTGGTGCGCACCGGCATGGTTGCACTGGAACGCGGGCAATTCACCATTGACGAACAGACCAAAGTAAAAGGAGAATACGACTATGGCAAAAATGTACTATGAAAAGGATTGTGACCTGAACAAGCTGACCGGCAAGACCGTCGCCGTCATCGGCTACGGCTCGCAGGGTCATGCCCACGCGCTGAACCTGCGCGATTCCGGCGTGGACGTCATCGTGGGTCTGCGCAAGGGCGGCAAAAGCTGGCCCGTGGCAGTCAAGGACGGCTTCGACGTGATGACCGTTCCGGAAGCCGCGCAGAAGGCGGATATCATCATGATTCTCATCAACGATGAGCGTCAGGCGGACATGTACAAGCAGGACATTGCCCCCTACCTGACCGAGGGCAAGGCGATTGCCTTCGCGCACGGCTTCAACATCCGCTATAAGCAGATTGTGCCCCCGGCTGGCGTGGACGTGTTCATGGCAGCGCCGAAGGGCCCCGGCCACACCGTCCGCAGCACCTATGTGGTGGGCAAGGGTGTGCCGTGCCTCGTCGCGGTCGAGCAGGATGCGTCCGGTCACTGCCTTGACACCGCGCTGGCGTACATCGCGGGCATCGGCGGCGCGCGCGCGGGCATCATGGAGACGACCATGCACGACGAGACCGAGACCGACCTGTTCGGCGAACAGGCTGTCCTGTGCGGCGGCATCGTCGAGCTGATGCGCTGCGGCTTCGAGACGCTGGTGGAAGCCGGCTACGAGCCCGAAAACGCCTACTTCGAGTGCATCCACGAAATGAAGCTGATTGTTGACCTCATCAACAAGGGCGGCGTTGCAGCGATGAACTATTCTATCTCCGACACCGCGGAATACGGCGAGTACGTCTCCGGCCCGCGCATCCTCCCCTACGAGCAGACCAAGGCGAACATGAAGGCGGTGCTGAACGACATTCAGGATGGCACGTTCGCAGGCAAGTGGATTGCCGAAAACAAGAACGGCCGCTGCTTCTTCAACAGCCACCGCGACGCCCTCGCGAAGCACCCGATGGAAGTCATCGGCAAGCAGCTGCGCGAGCAGATGCTCTGGAAGAACGACTCCAACCTCGACAACGCATCCAACTAACCAGAGGCTCTGCCTCTGGACTCCGCAAGGGAGTTCCTCCCTTGACCCTTTCGCGCGATTGAGTTGGTTGCATCTGCATACTTTGCCCGCGTGAGAAGCAGGGATTTCGCGCCTGCGGGCGCGACCAGAGGGCTTTGCGATCGCCCTCTGGACTGCTTCGCACCCCCATCTAAGTTTGTTGGTCTTTACCGAAGCAAATTTAGATGGTGTCCCCTTCGTCCCCAAGCCGCGATACAGTCCTGTAACATGGGTGTCGGCAGGCGAAGGAGTCCAGAGGGCGACCGCAGACTTCGTCTGTTCTCATAGCCCTCTGGAACTCGCGGTCAAGACCACTCAATTAGGAAAGACAAGTTTCAAACTTGATGTACCCAACATCCCGGCAGCAGAAAGCAGGCGTATCCACATTTCTGCTGTCCTGCCGCTCCCGCCGGGGCATGACCCGGCAAAAGCGCTTCACAAAACATGGTACTATTTCCAGATGAGAATGCGCCAGAACGGAAAAGGCGCAAGCAGATGGCGCAGGCGAATCTGGGAAGAGTGCAACATCAGGAGGGAATTACCTTGCTGTCCGAAAACATCAAGCAGGGCGTGGAACGCGCCCCCAACCGCTCGCTGCTCTATGCCCTCGGTCTGACCGATGAGGAAATCCGCAAGCCGCTCATCGGCGTCGTTTCCTCCTATAATGAAATCGTCCCCGGGCATATGAATCTGGACAAAATCGCCGAAGCCGTCAAAGCGGGCGTCCGCGCGGCGGGCGGCACGCCGATTCTCTTCCCCGCGATTGCCGTCTGCGACGGGATCGCCATGGGGCACGTCGGCATGAAATACTCCCTCGTCACCCGCGATTTGATTGCTGATTCCACCGAAGCGATGGCCATCGCCCACCAGTTCGACGGTTTGGTCATGATTCCCAACTGCGATAAGAACGTGCCGGGTCTGCTGATGGCGGCGGCGCGGCTGAACATCCCGACCATCTTCGTTTCGGGCGGACCGATGCTCGCCGGACACCTGACCGACGGCCGCCGCACTTGCCTGAGCCACATGTTCGAGGCAGTCGGCGCATACAAGGCGGGTACGCTGGATGACGACGGCGTCCGCAACTACGAGGAAAACGCCTGCCCGTCCTGCGGCAGCTGCTCCGGCATGTACACCGCAAACTCCATGAACTGCCTGACCGAAGCGCTGGGCATGGGGCTTCCGGGCAACGGCACGATTCCCGCGCCATACTCCGCGCGTCTGCGCCTCGCCAAGCACGCCGGGATGCAGATTATGACGCTGGTGGAGAAGAACATCCGCCCGCGCGACATCATGACCCCCGCCGCGTTCAACAACGCTGAAACCGTTGACATGGCGCTTGGCTGCTCCACGAACACGATGCTCCACCTGCCCGCCATCGCGCACGAAGCAGGCGTGACCATCAACCTTGACCACGCGAACGAGATTTCCGCCCACACCCCGAACCTCTGCCACCTTGCGCCGGCGGGTGATACGTTCATGGAAGACCTCGACCGCGCGGGCGGCGTTCTCGCCGTGATGAAGGAGCTGACGAAGAAGGGCTTGCTCGACACGTCGGTAATGACCTGCACGCGCAAGACCATGGCGGAGAACCTCGAAGGCGTCGTCAACCGCGACGAGCGCATCATCCGCCCGGTTGACAACCCGTATTCTACCAGCGGCGGCATTGCCGTTTTGAAGGGCAATCTGGCAAAAGACGGCTGCGTCGTCAAGCAAAGCGCTGTTGCGCCGGAAATGATGGTGCATGAAGGCCCTGCGCGCGTGTTCGACAGCGAAGAGGACGCAATCGCCGCGATTTACGCCCGGAAGATTGTGCCGGGCGACGTGGTTGTGATTCGCTACGAAGGCCCGAAGGGTGGGCCGGGGATGCGCGAGATGCTGAACCCGACCTCCGCAATTTGCGGCATGGGCTTAGGCGAAAGCGTCGCCCTGCTGACTGACGGGCGTTTCTCCGGCGCGACGCGCGGCGCGTCAATTGGGCATATCAGCCCGGAAGCCGCCGCGGGCGGACTGATTGCGCTGGTGGAAGAGGGCGACCGGATTGCGATTGATATTCCGAAGTGCACAATTGAATTGAAGGTGGATGAGGAGACGCTGGCGAAGCGGAAAGCGGCGTGGGTTTGCCCCGAACCGAAGGTGAAAACGGGGTATCTGGCGCGTTACGCGAAGCTGGTATCTTCTGCGGATAAGGGCGCAATTCTCGAATAAAGCTGATTATAATCACTCGTTATTTCCACTATTTACAGTCCCCGCACTGTTTGAAAGGATGGTTTTCCGCGCATGAATCAGATTAAGATTTTTGATACGACACTGCGCGACGGCGAACAGTCGCCCGGCTGCTCGATGAACCTGAAGGAAAAAATCGAGGTAGCGAAGTGTCTGGAGCGCCTGAAGGTGGATGTTATCGAAGCCGGCTTCGCAATTTCCTCCCCCGGCGACTTTGAGAGCGTCAAGACCATCGCGGAGACGGTGCGCGACTGCTCCGTCGCCTCCCTCGCCCGCGCGACACAGAAGGACATTGACTGCGCATGGGAAGCCGTCAAAAATGCGGCCGACCCGCGCATCCACGTTTTCCTCGCCACGTCGCCGCTCCACATGGAGTATAAGCTCAAAATGACGCCCGAACAGGTGCTGGCGCGCACGGCTGAAATGGTCAAGTACGCCAAGCAGTACACCAGCAACATCGAGTTCTCCTGCGAGGACGCTACCCGTTCGGATACTGATTTCCTGATTCAGGTCGTCAACGCCGCCGTCAAGAACGGCGCGACCGTCATCAACCTACCTGACACCGTCGGCTACACCACGCCGGACGAAATGCGCAAGCTGATTGAAGACGTGATGGCGGGCGTGGAGAACAGCGACAAGGTGGAATTTTCCGTCCACTGCCACAACGACCTCGGCATGGCGGTCGCGAACTCCCTCGCGGGCGTTTTAGGCGGTGCACGGCAGATTGAATGCACCATCAACGGGCTGGGCGAACGCGCGGGCAACACCGCGATGGAAGAAGTCGTGATGGCGATGCGCACGCGCCCGGACATTTTCGGCGACACGCCCTGCCGCATCGACACGACGCAAATCGCCCGCGCGAGCAAGACCGTCTACAACATCATCGGCCAGAGCGCGCCGCTGACCAAGCCGATTGTCGGCGTCAACGCCTTCCGGCACGAAAGCGGCATCCATCAACACGGCGTTTTGGCGAACAAGAAGACCTACGAGATTCTCACGCCCGAATCCGTCGGCATCCGCATGGACAACATCGTGCTGGGCAAGCACTCCGGCAAGCACGCTTTCGCCGCGCGGCTGAAGGAAATGGGGTACGAGCTGCCGGACGAAGAGCTTGCGCGCTGCTTCGAGGAGTTCAAAGTCCTCTGCGACAAGAAGAAGAACGTCACCGATCAGGACATTCTCGCCATCGTCACCCACTCCACCACGACCGACGATGCTGAGGTGGACGGCTACAAGCTGATGTGGTTCGCGGTGCATACATCCAACATGACGACTTCGACCTCCGTCGTCCGGCTGGAACTGGACGGGCAGCAGTTTGAAGCCGTCTGCTCCGGCGACGGCCCGGTGGACGCCGCCTTTGAGGCGATTGACCAGATTATCCGCCCCGTCGAGCATTCCTTCGACCTCTACCGCATCAATTCGATTTCCCCCGGCAAGGACACCATGGGCGACGTGTCGGTCAAGCTCAGCTGTGACAATCGCACGTTCTCCGGGCGCGGGCTGCACACCAACATCGTCGAAGCATCCGTGCGCGCCTACATCAGCGCCATGAACAAGCTCCGTGCCTATGCTGCGCGGCGCGCGAAGGGAGAAGTGTAAATCCATGGGAATGACCATGACGCAAAAAATCCTCGCCGCTCACGCGGGGCTGCCCGAAGTCAAAGCGGGCGACCTGATTGAGGCAAAGCTCGACCTCGTGCTCGGCAACGACGTAACGACCCCCGTCGCCGTCAGCGTGTTTGACAAAGCCGGCTTCACTCGCGTGTTCGACAAGGATAAAATCGCCATCGTGCTGGATCACTACACGCCGTGCAAGGACATCAAGTCCGCCCAGCTGTGCAAGACCGCGCGCGATTTCGCCCGTCGATTCCAGATTACCCACTTTTTCGACGTCGGGCAGGTCGGCATTGAACATGCGCTGCTGCCGGAAAAGGGCATCGTCGCGCCGGGAGAACTGATTATCGGTGCGGACAGCCACACCTGCACTTACGGCGCGCTCGGCGCGTTCTCGACCGGTGTCGGCTCGACCGATATGGCGGCGGGCATGGCATCGGGCGAAAACTGGTTCCGCGTGCCAAGCGCCATCAAAGTGGTGCTGACGGGCAAAATGCGCCCCTACGTCTCCGGCAAGGACGTTATCCTCCACCTGATTGGCTTGATCGGCGTGGACGGTGCGCTGTACAAGAGCATCGAGTTCACGGGCGAGGGCGTGAGCAATCTGACCATGGACGACCGCTTCACGATTGCAAATATGGCGATTGAAGCAGGTGGCAAGAACGGCATTTTCCCGGTGGACGAAAAGACGGTTGAGTACGTTTTCGGGCGTGTTGACCGTCCGTGGACGGCATATGAAGCCGACCCCGACGCGGAATACGAGCGCACGGTGGAGATTGACCTCTCCGCGCTTGAACCGACCGTCTCCCTGCCGCACCTGCCCAGCAACACCAAGGTCGTCAGCGAAGTGAAGGGGCTGCCGATTCAGCAGGTCGTCATCGGCAGCTGCACCAATGGGCGCATCAGCGATTTGCGGCAGGCGGCGGAAATCCTCAAGGGGCATCATGTGCATGACGGCGTGCGCTGCATCGTCATTCCGGCGACGCAGCAGGTGTCACTGGACTGCATCAAGGAAGGCTTGACCGAAATCTTCATCGAAGCGGGCTGCGCCGTGTCCACGCCGACGTGCGGCCCTTGCCTCGGCGGACACATGGGCTGCATGTGCGAGGGCGAACGCGCCGTCGCGACGACGAACCGCAACTTCGTCGGGCGCATGGGACACGTCAAGAGCGAAGTGGTTCTGGCATCCCCCGCGGTTGCGGCGGCA
>ERZ779851.2854-NODE-2854-length-12375-cov-2.063393_pt1 | contig 12375 bp, 7 predicted proteins | sample MGYA00511094_ERZ779851 | MGnify/ENA primary metagenome ERZ779851 (study PRJEB29588, sample SAMEA2155512) | human gut metagenome | biome: human gut; feature: human-associated habitat; material: faeces | place: Denmark | collected 2008/2010 ...
TGCTCAACCTCAATCGCACCTGGATCGAAAAACAGGGGGACTTCTTCGTGGAGTCCCCTATCATTCTTCTTGCGGCAATAATCTGGTATTTAAAGATTTACAAGAACGGTATTTACTGCACGTTTCCCCATGCGGTGGAACTGCTCAACAAACCCTACTCGGATCTGTTCACCATCCTGACCTCTTATCCGGAGCTGGAAAACTACCTTTCCCCCTTCATGGACGCATGGAAAGGAAATGCCCAGGACCAGCTCCAGGGCCAGATAGCCTCGGCAAAAATACCCCTTACGCGCATGATCTCCCCACAACTCTACTGGGTGATGACCGGTAATGATTTCTCATTGGATATCAACAATCCGAAAGAACCCAAACTGCTCTGCGTGGGCAACAATCCGGACAGGCAGAACATTTATTCGGCAGCGCTTGGATTATATAATTCCCGTATCGTCAAGCTTATCAACAAGAAAAAACAGCTTAAATGCGCCGTTATCATCGACGAGCTTCCCACCATCTATTTCCGTGGGCTTGACAACTTGATCGCGACGGCGAGAAGCAACAAGGTGGGCGTGCTTCTGGGTTTTCAGGATTTCAGTCAATTGACACGTGACTACGGAGAAAAAGAATCCAAGGTCATCCAGAACACGGTGGGGAATATTTTCAGCGGACAGGTGGTCGGTGAAACCGCAAAAACGCTTTCAGAGCGCTTCGGCAAGGTGCTTCAGCAGCGTCAGTCCGTATCCATCAACCGTCAGGATGTATCCACCTCTATCAACACGCAGCTAGATTCGCTCATTCCCGCATCAAAGATCGCCAACCTCTCACAAGGCACGTTTGTCGGGGCAGTGGCGGATAATTTTGATGAGAGGATAGAGCAGAAAATATTTCATGCCGAAATTGTCGTAGACCATACCAAGATCAGCGCGGAAGAAAAGGCTTATCAGAAAATCCCGGTCATCAACGACTTCAAGGACAGGAACGGTAACGACATCATGATGCAACAGATACAACGCAATTACGACCAGATCAAGGCGGACGCGCAGGCTATTATCAATGAGGAGATGCGTCGTATCAAAAATGACCCTGAACTCCGTAAACGACTGGGTCTGGAAGATGAAAAAGGAAAGAAGCCCGACAAATCATGACAAGTGGAGGGGGGAATTGAAGAAATTATACCCCGACTGATCGGATTATTGAAAAAGATGCCGTATATTTGAAACTTGAAATAGAGAAATAAGGCCGGTCTCGACAATTGGGACCGCCATTATTATACATAAGTCGCAAGACGTCTCGAACAGGAATCTGACAAATTCAAAAACACAGAGGCTATTGCGTGAGGCTTATGCTATACCTTATAGCATGAGCCCATGCGGGTTTCTGTGTTGGGCTTTGTCAGAGCCTCTGTTCGAAATAAGCATGGGTTTCATGCTTTTTTAACAAGAGGTATGGCAAAAATTCAAGTTATCATGGCACTCACTTTGGACGGGTTTCTTCCGCATGAAGACGAGATGCTTATGCGATGGGTGAGGGAAAACAAACGGCATGGTTTCCCACGCTGGCAGCGACAGGCCACATTCCACATCTACCCCCATTACGGTTTGATGGACTTGCTGAATGTAAAGGAAAAACACGACAAGGATTGTATTTATCTGGCAGGAGTGGGAGATGGAGGAAGCGCGGAATATGCCGATGGACTTTTTCGGTATAATCTGGTGGATGAGACAGTACTTTTTCTGCTGCCTCTTTCTTATGGTGGTGGAATCCCCTTGACGGGAGAATTCCGGTCTGTCCGCTGGAAACTTCTTGGTTGCAAAACTTTCTCCAACGGAATCTGCCGGCTTATGTATAAACGGAACGGATGAAGATGCTATCTCAACCCATACCTTTCCATTTTCTTGTATAGCGTCGGACGGCTCATCCCCAACATTCTCGCCACACGACTGATCTTACCTCCACATTCTTCCAGAATCTTCCTTATTAGTTCTTTTTCTTCTGCTTCTTCCATCAAGCCTTTTTTACATTTTTCGCCTGTCCTACAGATGGTCGCATTAAGATTCAGATCTTTATGGGTTAACAATGGAGATAGCGCCAACAGGACAGCACGTCTTATCCGGTTGTCAAGTTCACGCACATTGCCCGGCCATGAGTGGGAAAGCATGGAGATTTTGGCTTGTTCGGTAAAACCGGAGGTCTCCACACGTATCTCTTCTGAATGTTGCTCACGAAAGAAGTCAGCCAGAGGCAATATATCTTCCGGGCATTCGGAGAGAGAGGGCTGGCGTATCTCAAACTCGGCGAGACGGTAGTACAGATCCTCCCGGAAACGTCCCTCCCGTATGGCACGCTCCATATCCTCGTTGGTGGCCGACAATATCCGTACATCGGCTTCAAGTTCTTTGCGGCTGCCCACTGGACAATACACTCTTTCCTGTAATACCCTGAGCAGCAGTGTCTGCATTTCGGGAGGCATGTTTCCGATCTCGTCAAGGAAGAGCGTACCGCCCTTGGCCGTCTCAAAATACCCGGCAGTATCCTTTTTCGCATCGGTAAATGCCCCCTGCACGTGGCCGAAGAACTCAGATGCGGCGAGTTCCCCCCGGATACAACCACAGTTCACCGCCACAAAAGGCTTGTCCTTACGCCCGCTATGCTGTTGGATCAGCTGTGCGACAGATTCTTTTCCGCTACCGTTCGGTCCAAGGATCATGACGGAACAGTTCAAAGGAGCCACACGACAAGCTATCCGCTCGGTCTCTCGGATCGCCCCGCTAAGCCTTTTCATTAATGATTTCTTCGGGGGAATGGAAACTGGCAGGCCGATCAATCCCCGTAACAGTTCCATCAGCAACTCCTCGTGGACAGGCTTGGGCAAGTAGTCTTTCGCACCCAATTTGACGGCACGCACCGCATCTGCAATGGAGGCATGTTCGGTCATCACCACAAAAGGGATATGTAACCCTTGGGAGATGCTCCATTCCAGTAAGCTGATGCCATCCCCTTCGGGAAGGCGGACATCTGTCAGTACCAGCGCCACGTTATTCCCCTTGATTTTCCGGCGTGCCGAAGGCTCATCTATGGCCGTCAATACCCTGTAACCGGCTTTCTGTAGCCATCTCTCAAGAATATCGCAAAGAATCAGGTTGTCCTCCACGATCAATAAAGTCTTTTTCATCCCCGTCATTTTTCTTTCTTAATTCATTATTTACTTCGTCTATCAGTAACCGTATCTGTTTCATAATTCTCATCGTGTACTCTCTGACCGTCTCGTCGCTCGAGGTCTTGTCATGCAGGAGCTTCCGATAACCGAACAGTACATCGTTGGCCCCTAACAACTCCCAGACCGGAGCCATCCGATGTACGATCCTCCGCATGGCTTCCCGATCGTTTTCTCTTAAAGCCTCCTCCAGTTCGGCAAGATCCTTTTCCGACTCTTTTGCGACAAGACCGAACATATGGCGACGGTCGTCCGTACTTTCCATCAGACGGGAATAGTCGAACGGAGACATGCCTGCACTTCTGCCCTCCGTAACGGAGGAGATAAAGGCCAGCAGTCCTTTTGAAGAGAAAGGCTTATGTATGCAACCGCAAAAACCGGACTTCATATACACGCCCGAGTCCCCGTCCCCCCGTGCCGTCATGACAGCGACCGGAACGGTACGGGAATTTCCGATATCCGAGTTACGCAATAATCTCAACAAGCCGAAACCATCGGTCACGGGCATCTGTATATCAGTCAATACCAAATCATAATCCAAGCGATCGAGCGCGAGAATGGCTTCTTTTGCATTTTGACAGGTCGTGCATTCCACCCCGTTGCGCCCAAGCATGTCTTCCGTTATTTTCAGAAGGATGCTGTCATCATCCACTACCAGTACATGTTTGGGAAGTATCGTCGCAGATTGTACCGGAAGCTCCTCTGTTTCCGGTTCTTCTGTCGTTTCCGAAAGGGGAAACGACAGGCGGAATGTTGTGCCTTTACCTGGTCGGCTCTCTACTTCAATGCTTCCGTCCAGTACCTTTACAAGAGCTTTCGTGATAAAAAGCCCAAGACCGAAACCTTCCGAGTTTATCTCCTGCGCCGCACGCTCGAACGGACGGAAGACACGTTCCAATGTCTCCTCATCCATACCGATACCGGTATCACCGACCTCCACATATAATCTTCCCGCCATATACTCGGTATGGAAACGGATCGTACCCGACAGGGTGAACTTGATGGCGTTTGTCAGCAGATTGTCCAATATTTGTTCCAATTTGTCTGCGTCTCCTCTCACTGTAATATCACCGACATTCTTATGCCGGTGCTCGAACAGCAAGGCCCGGCCACCCGCCTTGCGGGCATATTCCTTCGATATGTTGTCAAGCAAGTTGTTTAGACGGAAAGGAACCTCGTTACGGGTATCCTTGGTCTCATTGATCTTATAAACATCCATCAGGTTGTTCACCAGATTCAGTATATGGCGGCAGGAATGGCGGATGTTCTCCAGATAGCCTTCCCGTTTTTTCTTTTCACGGGTTTCCGAGGCCAGCTCCACGCAGTTGTTGATATTACCCAATGGTCCCCGTATATCGTGAGAGATGGTCAGGATGATCTGTTTACGCATACCGAGCAGTTCCTCGTTCTCACGGTTTATCCTTTGGAGCTGTGCCCGCCCTTCCCTTTCTTTCCTGATGTCATGCCGTATGATCAGGAACGAGATGAATAGCAAGGAGGAAGCGGAGACGATTACCAAGACAAACAGCTTGAAAGAAAAATCTCCGGCTTCCGTGATTTTTTCCTCACGACTGATGAACGCCGCCTGCGCTTGTCCGTCAAGATGGGTGATGAGTATTTGCAACTTCCGGTTCAAGGCCTTATTCTGTATGCGCAGACTGTCGGTATAAATGTCTATCCGGCGTTCACGTTCCTCTTGCATGGCGATCAGCTTGTCATTCAAATCTTGCAGCCCTTTCGATGGCTCGAAGACCTGTACGCTCCTTTTCCCACCGAACCAACCGGCAATCCCTTTTTTCTTTTGGGTGACTGTCCGGGTACGAACCGCTTCCCTGATAACAATAGGCAGACGATTTGCGAGCAGGCTGTCCGCTTCCCCCTGTCTGGTAATGGTCTCCATAATGCGGAGCAGATGTATCTCCTTAGCTTCCAATAAATGACATAGGGAGTCTATCGGCTTTGGCAGGACGAACGTGCCACAACTCACTTTCAATATTTGTAACAAGCTGTCCGTTTGCAAGCGTTTTCTGCGATACTCACGAAAATCGGTATCCTCCCAGACAATGACGGACTCTCCATAGGTGGCAAGCTCCGTGATATAGCGATGCGCCGTACTGATGTCATGGCGTATCCTGCGTATCTCCGATGTTTCCGTTTTTATCTCACGCATGCGGCTCCGTTCGTATAACAAGATGGAAACCATGCCGCAAACAGCCATGATCAATATCATATACCCTAAAAGAACCTTATGCTGTAATGAAGCTTTCCTTGCTACCATAAATATTTTCATTTTACGTAAACACTCACTTTAAACCACCAAGGATTTGTAACGGATTCGTCAAGCCAGTGTAATAGTTATCTATAATTCATTTATAAAATATAGAAGAAGCCCCTGTCTTCTCCGATAACCGGCTTCAGACAAGGGCTTCCATATTGGGATGAATCAATAACGATTTACTTTATGAGATTGGTCTTATTCTGGTTTTATCAGTTGGTTCCACTCGTATGCTGGCGGTTCCAAGTTCGGGTAATGACAGACACTGTTCCAATGTTGATTATAATTGAATAGACAACTTTCATAACAGATAGAATCGAATATATTCCATATCAGGCAAGAGGGAAACCGATTCTTTCCAATTGTGCTTTTCGCTCGTCTGACATGTTTCCCTTGCGGTAATCCCGTCTTTGAATGGTACACCAGCGTCCCAAAGCACCTTCACGGCACCCCGGCCATCGTCCTTGTCGGTTATAAAACAGGCACAATTGTTCGAAGTTACCTTGCCAGACCTGTTCCGCCGACCAAACGAATCCTATTTTATCCAACAGAATCCGGCGATCATAGGATAATTTCCCCAATTTGCGCATTTTTCGCTGTGTATGACACTATCCGCCCAAGTTCCCTTCTGTCGATTTAGGAAAACGGTGAAATTTTCCGACAAAAGACTTCAGTTCCTCGTAGTTCTTCATCCATTCCCCTTGGAGGTCCTGATTCCAGACAAAGCTGATCTCATCCAAAGCCCGGATACGCTCTTTGCTCAAACGTCCATCCTTCCGCCTTTCCCGCTGGGTATAACACCAGGTCGCAAGTGGGCCGTCTTCACGTTTGGGCCAGCGTCCGCAGGTATCGAGGAAAAACTTCAACGCACGGTATTCTTTCATCCATTTGGAGTCGAGCTGGTTCCATTCGAAGCCGATTGATTCCAGCTGGCGGCGACGCTCCTCCTGCAATTTTCCCCGTTTATAGGCGATACGTTGGGTGTTGCACCACAGGCCGAGTTTTCCTTCCGTGACCGACGGCCAGTCGTTTTCTTCCCGACGGAATTCAATCAGCCTCTCATACATAATCTGCCAGGGCTCCAGTTCTGCCAATATCTCCTCTATGCGCAGCCGTATGTCCGACAGGAAACCCGTCGCCAGAAAAGAGGTGTTCCCTTCGAATCCTTTGGGTGACGGAAGGAGAGATAGACGCTCCAAGTGGGGAGCCATCACGTCATAGACTGATTTTCCTGAAAGATTGTTAACGAAATCCAAGACGACCGGCTGTTTTCCTGCCCCGGCATCCAGGCAGCGGCCCAATTGCTGCAAGGTAACGATGTATGATTCCGTCCGCCTAAGGAACAAGACGGCATCCACACCCTCCACATGCAGTCCTTCTATCAGCATATTGACGGAGAACAATACGTGCAGCCGGTCTGATTCTTCCCGGAAAGCATCCAGTATCCGGCCGTTCTGCCGTTCACCTTGGGCATGATGGATCTCGAATGGGGTGATGGCACGTCCCGCTCGCGTGAGCCATCCGCATACTTCCGGCACCATCTGTTTCAAATCGGTGAGGTCGCGACAGAAGACCAGCAGTTTGCGTACGCTTGTCGGCAGGAACTTCCGGATGACCTCCGGTGCTCCCAAAGCCTCTTTGAAATCCACACGTGCCAGATCCAGTTTCCTCTGTACCTTTTCTTTTCGTCCTTTTGAACAACCGCTGCGCTCCAGCTTTCTTTGCAGCCGGTCCAGTTCGTTGTCCAGCCCGTAAGCACTCTGTACCAGAACCGGAATCGGTAAGATATTTGTAATACCAAGCCTGCGGCAAGGTAAGCTCATAAAACAAATTCCCTTCGAAATAAAGATCCACCGTATCGATCATTCCCTCCGGACGGATCGGCGTTGCCGACGTTCCCAGGACATAGGCACAGGGATTGTTTTCTATCACTTCCTGCAAGGCGCTTCCCCAAATTTCCGCCCCGAAATGGTGAAACTCGTCGATTAGGATATGCTCTGCCCGTAACAGCCCATTGTCCTTTCTGTTACGGGTCAGTGACTGGAATGTCCGGTACGTCACTTGCGGGGCAGAGAATCCGACGGCTTTCCGGATCTCATCCAGAATCGTGATGTTCGGAGCAAAGACCAGTATCTTCTCCTTCGCATGATCCGTAATATAGCGTGCCAGCAAATAGGATTTCCCTGTTCCGGTAGCCTGCACGACCGCACCGATACGGTGCTGTTTGAATCCCTGCGTGATCGCCCTGTAAGCCACTTCGTTATGCGGATAAAGCTCCACATGTCTTCCGGACAAGAGGCTTTCAATATAATTTTCATCCGAAACGCTCAGCCCGTGCAGTTCAAAATCCAATGCCTCCGGCAGAAATCCGCCGTGCGCTACGATCCTGAAATAGAGATTTCGATACTCTTTGTTCAGTGAAGAAAGCTTTTCATAAAACCTTTCAGCATCCGAACGGGTCAAAGGACGTTCGTTCCAGACCTCCTTCACGATGGCATGTACCATTTCCGGCTTGAAGCCTATCTGCAGTCCGTCCTTAGATTTTGTTACCCAGAAGCCTAGACGGCGATAGCAATCTGTCAAAGACGGCACCATTCTATTCGCTTACAAATCAAAAGGTTCATTTGATTATCGTCCTTTGCTGTTTAAAGAGGGTTATCATATCGTCCATCGTCAGCCGGTCGTAACATTTTCCGTTATAATCCGGTTCAAAAGCCGGAGATCCGCCTCTATTTGGATATGGAAGCGACAGGAATCAGGATGATCCATCCTGACTGTCCTTGCAGTTTCATCCCAAGAAGAAGCCGGCAAACGGAGGCGAGAAGAATTTTATACGCAGTTAAACCATTGGTAGATATGATAATAAATCGTACCACGAACGGGATCTTTCTTGCATGGTTCAAAACGTACAACGACTGTAGGTATCCTTGTTATCTTTTTATTGCTGTCCGATAAAAATCGGCACAATCTTATATCCAGCACAAATACACCAAATTACATCAATTTTGCAAAAAGAGAGTTGTCTTTTAGCCATGTGTGAAATTGATAGTACCAAGCATAAAAAGCCTTTAGAAAACATTTATACTAGTCAAATTCATGTTATATGGGATAAAAATCGTCTAGTTTCTATCATGCTAAAGTTTTACTGGACAGCAATATTATCTTTTATAGCAGGTTGATGCAGAAGCACACTCCTCCCGAGAAATACTTCCCGTTTTGCAGGGAGGACTGTATCAACAGATGTTTCCATAATTTCCAATCGAAGCCTACGTTCACATCATCACCCGTATATTCGGCAATCACACGCAGGTTCTTTTGAAAAGAGGGCTGATAGGTAATACCCCGGCTTGTCCGGTCACCCGTTCCATCTTGCTGCATTCCCAGTCGACTGCCATCGAGCAGAACCCCGTAACGCCCATTTGTGCATCCAATGCCAGCCAGCGATTTGCCAAATACATCCATTTGGTATCCAGTCCATAACGTTCCTTACCGAACAGGCCACCACTGACTTTCAGAAATTGTTTTCCGTTCCAGTCCCATTCCTTCGAGAGTACCGCCATGTTCAGGCGGATCTTCTTGTAGCGGTCGCCATAGTCATTATAAACCGGAATAATTGCTTGTCCGGCCAGTTTCCATTGCTTGCCCATATTCCATTTCAAACCGGGAGTCACGTTTACAAGCACTTCATAAATCTTGCCATAGAAGATATCCCGGTAATGCAGTTCTGCACCGGCAAAAACTTCCACTTTTGGCTCAACCACTTCTTGAGCATGCAAAACCGATGAGGCTATGAATATTCCGAATGCCAGCAAACAGAGTTTCAAGTTCAACCCCATGTCCATTTTATATTCTATACAGCAATGCGTTTACAATGCGTTTACAAGCAAGACCGTCCCCATAAGGGTTCACCGCTTTGCTCATTTTTTCGTAGGCAACTTTGTCGTCAATCAGAACAGATACTTCATTTACTATCCTGTCATAATCCGTCCCCACCAATTTTACCGTTCCTGCATCCAATGCTTCCGGACGTTCCGTTGTGTCGCGCATCACTAATACCGGCTTACCCAGTCCCGGAGCTTCCTCTTGTATACCACCGCTATCGGTCAATACTATGGTAGATTTTTCCATTAGATATACAAATGATAAATATTCAAGTGGTTCGATAAAAAACATATTGCCAAGACCAGAAAGGTCTTCTCCAAATACCTCATGTATCGGTTTGCGTACATTGGGATTTAAATGCATAGGATAGACAAAGTCCACATCTGGGTACTTTCTTGTCAAGTCTTTGATGGCTGTACACATATGGATAAACCCATCACCAAAGTTCTCACGACGATGCCCCGTAATCAACACCAGCTTCTTACCACCATTCAAACGGTTTACGTCATATCCAGCTTTAACCAGCACCTTTACCAATTCACTATCTAAGACCTTGTCATTCTTGATTTTATCCACCACCCAATAAAGTGCGTCAATCACCGTATTCCCAGTAACGATGATGTTACGGTCATCAACGCTCTCTTTAATCAAATTATTGCGACTTAACGGAGTGGGAGAAAAATGATAGGTCGCCAAACGTCCTGTTAACAACCGATTCATCTCCTCCGGCCACGGGCTATAAATATTGTGTGTACGCAAACCTGCCTCCACATGCGCCACAAGAATCTGCTGATAGAACGCTGCTAAAGCCGAAGCAGTCGAAGTAGTCGTGTCACCGTGCACCAGCACCACATCTGGCTTAACCTCTTTTAGTACGTCACGCAGACCTGTTAGTACATGAGCCGTCACGTCATACAAGTCTTGTCCCTGCTTCATAATGTTCAGATCATAATCCGGATGAATATCGAATATTCTTAACACCTGGTCTAGCATTTCCCGATGTTGTCCGGTTACACATACTACAGTTTCCACTTGTTCCGGCTGCTTCTGGAATTCTTTCACCAACGGAGCCATCTTGATTGCCTCCGGACGGGTGCCGAAGACCAACATTATTTTCTTCATTGAATTATTTTTTTATATCAGACTGATTTTATAAAATCATAACAACGATATATCTGTCTGCTAAAATCGAATTCATTTTTTGCCGCATTCAAGCAGTTCTTCGATATTGTGCGGTATTCTTCGTCAGGAAGATTAATCAACTTGATAATATTACTGTGTAATTGTTTGAAATCATGTGGCTGTGAAACCATTCCTAAATAATATTTCGACACAATTTTAGCTCCTTCTCCACCCCCACAATACAGTATAGGTATGCCAATAGGTATAAGATCATATATTTTGGATGGCACTGCTCCTCTGATTGCCACGGTAAGTGGAATATGTTCGAGGCTCTGCATTTTCTGTACCAGTTCGATGCCATCCATCTTCGGCATACGGATGTCCGTAAACATCACATCAATCTCCTGCTCTTTCAGAATTTCAAGCGCAGTCTCTCCATTGTTGCACTCCATAATGGTCTCGATTGGCACACCACTTCGCATAATCATTGTTTTGATTCCCTGACGGATCATTTTCTCATCTTCAACGATCAAAACTGTTTTCATTATCTTCCTTACCCTCTTCTAATCCTGTATCTCTCTTCTGTCACAGTCCCCTGTGCCTTTATTTTTCACTTATGCTCCGGGTCATTTTCCTCTGACTGTCTATGCGTGATTGGAATCCGGACCATAATTTTTGTATAACACCCCAATTTGGATGCGATCTCGATTCCATACTGATCTCCAAATGCAATATGGATACGGTCCTGTACATTTTTCAGACCAATTCCATTGCCGGAGCCTCCGTTGGAATCAATTTTTCCTGCAATCTTTAACCGAAGCTTCTCCACTTCTTCTTCTGACATACCTTTTCCGGCATCTGTGATCTCGATCACACAGTCATCTCCGTCTAAAATGCCCTTGATATAGATATTTGTGTCCTCTGCCATCTGTTCGATTCCATGATAAATGGCATTCTCGACGATCGGCTGCAGGGACATCTTCGGAATCTCCTGTTTTAATACCAGTTCCGGCAGGTTTAACGACAGATAAATCTCATAATCAAACCGCAGATTGATCAGAGCCATGTAGTTTTTAATGTACTCTAACTCCTGCTCCACAAGCACATTTCCTAATACCCACTTCATACTGTAACGCAGCAGTTTCCCCAATGCGGTCACCGCATCAGAAATGGCGTATTCTTCATCAATCTCTGCCATCATCTTAATCGATTCTAACACATTATAAATAAAATGTGCATTGATCTGATTCTGCAAAGCCCGGATCTCAGAATTTTTTGCTAACATCTCACGGTTTAAATTATCTTCCATCAGCTCCTTGATACGTTCCAACATCTTATTGATCTGCGTTCCGAGTTCGCCCATCTCATCTTTGCCACAGTTTTCGATCACGACATCAAGATCACCCTTCTGTACTTTTCGAATGGACTTTAAGATCTCATAAAACTGCTTTAACAGATGCTGCACAATACGGTTGATAAAGAACGCCAGCAATATGATAAATGCCAGCATGACAGCCACAAACACATCACGCATAAAATATACATTATGAACATTTTTTGTGATATCCTTCACACAGATCAGTGTACCGGAGAGTTCGCGCACCTGCATATAAGAGATTACAAGATTTTTTCCATCCAATTTTTTATAAATGGTCTGTATCTTGTCCTCTGTGGGACGCTGTTTTAAAATATCGTCAAGCAGCGCTGAAGATTCTGTCTGCTCTTTCTGTCCAAAATAGGTTACTCCCTCATCCGAATAAAAGAAACTCCACTCATCCTCAATTCCCTCGTACAGGCTTGGAAACATATTCTCCATCGTCATGGCAGACTCGATCACACCAACTTTTCCATTGGCACTGTCAATAATCGGTGTGACAAGTGAAAT
>ERZ779851.2855-NODE-2855-length-12370-cov-14.322452_pt1 | contig 12370 bp, 9 predicted proteins | sample MGYA00511094_ERZ779851 | MGnify/ENA primary metagenome ERZ779851 (study PRJEB29588, sample SAMEA2155512) | human gut metagenome | biome: human gut; feature: human-associated habitat; material: faeces | place: Denmark | collected 2008/2010 ...
TATGCACTCGTTAAACAAGCCGATGATTATGATGGTTCTTTATATCTTATGACCTGTGATGTTTCACCGAAAGGTCCGGGTTGTGATATAACAGGTAAGATTACTATTGCTACTTCCCTTGATGGATCATTATATAATGACAAAGGTGTTGGCAATATAAATCTTACAGTCAAAGCTGCCGATGGCTCAGCCGTTGCCACAGCAGTTACAGATTCAAACGGTAATTATACACTTGCCGATATTCCGGCAGGTGAGTACAAAATGTTAATAAGTGGTGAAACCACTATTGACAGAAAGGTTACATTAGTAGTTTCCGAATCAAAGACTGTTGATACTGTCGCAGTTTGCATTTGTGATTATACTAACGATGGTGTAGTTGACACATTTGATAAGTCTAAATTTGCCGAAGCGTTTGCAGGTAAGTACAATGTATATTGCGATTATGACAGGGATAATAAGGTTGACTCATTTGATAAGTCGATTTTTTCAGTTTTCTTTGGTAAAGAAATCAAGTATATGAATGTAACTTTGTAATAAATAGGGGGAAAGAAAATGAATAAAACTTTCAAAAAGGCAATTGCTGTCATTTTGTCAGTTCTTATGGTTGTTTTATCAGTACCTTTCACAGCACTTGCAGCACCTGGTGATTATGCACCAAATGCTAAATTGTCTTTTGGTATGTTTACTGAAGCAAGTGCAACGAGCTTTACTGATTATTCAACCAGTGGCACAGCAGCATCGGATTTTGGATCATATGCTTCTCTTTACGGTGTGCCTGTAGATTATAATTATAAAGTAGTTGATGGTAATAAGACCTCAGGTTCTCTTTCTATCAACAAGGATAAAGCAAACACATACATTGACGCTGCTGGACTTTCTTATGATAAGCTTTCACAAGATCTTCAGCTCGGCGTCGGTGATTATTTCACAATGACATTAAGTCTTGAAGGTATGTCTAACCTTTGTGCTTTTGTTGCACAAATTCAGTTCAGTGATTCTATTGAGCCTGCAGGTGTTTATTCTTATAAATCAGGCAGAAAGATGGTATACGCACTCGGTACTGAAAATGAAAGAGTTGCTAAAAATGGCGCATGGGTTGCAGATAAAGGCGGTACAACTTTTTTGCCAACATATTCACTGTGTTCCACAGGCATTGACAAAAATTCTTTTAACCCGGAATTTGACCCGAACTCCTCAAAAGTCAAAGCTAACGATGAAGACGGTAAGATGAATGTAATCAGTTATGAATTTGGAAGTGCGGGTTCTAGTACTGCTTCTTTATCAGACCCTGACGGTTATTTTGTAAATCCTGAAACAGGCGAGCCTGGATATACATTTACTAATAATCCACCAATGGCAACATTTGTTTTCAAAATTGTAACTGCGGATCCGATTGAATTTAATGTTTACCATCCATCAGAGCTTAATAGTATTGCTCTTGCAGCAGATATAAGTGAAGTACAGTCTCAATACAAAACAACATATGCTAAGAATGCATGGAACGACAAAACCAACACTAATGATGGCGATGTTGAACATCCTGGTTCGAAAAAGTTCACTTTCATGGGCTTCAATGAATTTAGAGAAGCTCCTAAGCCATCAACTCACACAATCACATTTACAACTATTGGTGGTGAACTTACCACTCAAACTGTAAATGATGGCGTAATGCCAACAATTCCAGATAACACAGCAACAACAAAACCTGTTGCTTCTGATTCAACTCATCACTCAGTAACAAGTTACAAGTGGACACCTGAAGTTGTAGCTGCAACAGCTGATGCTGCTTATACTGAAGAAGCAGTAGTAACAAACCCTGAATGTAAATTCGTAGTAACTGACCATAAGGACGCTACTTATAAAGAAGCAGGTTATGATGTTTACACATGTACTGAAAATTGTGGCAATACTTATACAAACCCAATTGATAAGCTTGTATGTGACCACGCTGATACAAAGGTTGTAAACGCTACTAAACCTACAATCAACAAAGCTGGTTACACAGGCGATACAGTATGTAATGTTTGCGGCGATACAATCAATACCGGTACTGTAATTGCTCAGCTTAACGGTAATGATTACAGAGATGCACTCAAGGCTGCAAAGGATGTTGACGCTTCTAAGTATACAGCAGATTCTTATGCTAAGGTAACAGAAGCAATTGCTGCTTATGATGAAGCAACAGTTGCTGCTTACACATCACAGGAAGATGTAGACGCTGCAACAGCTGCACTTAAAGCTGCAGTTAAAGATCTTGTAGCTAATCCTACAACTGAAACTTATACTTATAACTTCATTGACGGTACATCTAAACCTCAAACTGTTAATAAGGGCGAAACACCTGTTAACTTTGATAACACTCCTGCTAAGGTTACCGATAATAAGAACGGTACTCATACAACAACAACTTATACATGGTCACAGGATGGTTTTGTATTTACTGAAGTTGGTAACGACACAGAAGGTAAGTGTACTCTTAATTACGAAACCGTTACTCAGCCTACAATTAAGGTAGAAGGTTCTAAGACAGCTACTTGCCCTGATTGTGGTTATGTATCAACACTTCCGATTGATAAGCTTCACGGTACAGAATACTATAATGCACTTGAAGCTGCACAGAATGTAAAAGCTGATGAATTCACAGAAGCTTCTTATGCAAAGGTAACAGCAGCTCTTAAGGATTATGCTCAGGCTACAGTTGAAGCTTACACAACACAGGAAGATGTAGACGCTGCAACAGCTGCTCTTAAAGATGCAGTTGCTAAGCTTGATGCAGGTGTAGTTGTAACAGTTGCTTCAACAAAACTTGGCACAACAACTCTTAACGGTGCTGATGCTACAAACGGTGCTAACGCAAGACTTGCAGTTGGTGACGATGTAGTTCTTACTGCTAAAGCTAATAACGAAACAGGCGAATTCGTAGGTTGGAAAGTTGGTAACAAGATTGTTTCTGACGAAGCAACATTTAAAACAGCTGCAACAGCTGACATCACTTACGAAGCTGTATTTGCTGAAAAGGCTGACACTTCATTTACAGTAGTATTTGTTGACCCATACGGCAATGTAATTGATACTCAAACTGTTGATAGCGCAGCTGATATTACAGTTCCTACTGAACCTGTATTCCCTGGTTACACATTCACAGGTTGGTCAATGACTCAAGAACAAATCAGCAAACTCACAGACGGTGCTACAATCTATGCTCAGTACAAGAAGGACGATGTTGCTAAGTATACAGTAACTGCTAACGATGGTGCTACAATCACTGTTAACGGTGCTGAAGTAGCTAGCCCGGCTCAAGTTGCTTATGATACTAAGGTTAGTGTTCATAAGGATGGTGCTGAAGCTTGGAAGTTAGCTGACGGTACAGTAGTTGGTTATGGCGATACTTACACATTCTTCTGCGGTTCTGATATTGAACTTACACCTGTAATGACTGCAGTTCAGCAGAAAACAACAGTTAAGATTCTTTCTGCAACACCAATTGAGGGTACAGTTAAGGTTTCATTCTTGGCAACTCGCAATATTGCTCCTGGCGAAACAGTAGTTAAGCAGGGCTTTGTATATGGTAAGAATTTAGCTGATTCTGAACTCACACTTGATAATGTTGGCAATAAGGGTGCAGACGCTAATGCAGGCACTGTAAAGATTCTTTACAACAAGAATTCAGCAGAGCAGATTGCTCTTGACTATGGTCTTTCAAAGAAAGATGGTAAGATTTCTGCAGTAGCATTTGTTATTACAAAGACTGCTGATGGCACATTAAAGCCAACTATGTCTAACATTGAATCTTACACTTATTGATAACAAATTATAATTTATTGATGCTTTTGCCTCTGCCTAATCGGCAGGGGTAAGGCACCGGTAAATTTGGGAGGAAAACCAATGAAAGAGCTTTACACAAAGCCAATGTCACAGATTGATGAGTTCAAGACTTATGATGAGGTTTTAACAGCATCTTATACTGGTGGAAATACCGGTATTGACCATGGTACTGATTTAGACTAAAATCTTGACATTGAAATAAAGCTTTAGGAGACGGTAGAAATACCGTCTCCTTTTGCTTTTTATAAACTAATAAAATATAGGTGTAAGCAGCATAAGATTTTGGTTGACATAAAACAAAGCCATCGGTTAAAAACCGATGGCTTTTATACTGTCGATAAACTGATTTAAAAGTAATACAAAATCTGACGCACTGCTGTACGACAGATTTTGAGAGGCGGAGCAAAATTCTCGCCCATAAACAAAAAGGAAATAATTAAAACAGGGCTCTTATAAGAAACAAAGATACTACAAAACAGTTCCCCGAACTGTTTTTCCCAAATTCTTTGCTCTCGTTGTTCGCAGAATTTGGAACTATGGGGTCCCTAAAAAGCGTAAGCTTTTAGGGGAAAAGGAGAAAGGAATAGAGTGTTTATTATGAATTTCAAAGAAATTCATTCAAACACGGAATTGCTTTTGACGCGTCACAGGTTCTAGCAGAAAGTATTCTATAAAATAAAAAAGACATCCATATGGATGTCTTTTTTATTTGGTGGGAACAACAGGGCTCGAACCTGTGACCCTCTGCTTGTAAGGCAGATGCTCTCCCAGCTGAGCTATGCTCCCAAAAATCGCCGCCTGCGTGTCAAGCGGCGAGACTTATGATACTACACTTGCGAAGAATTGTCAAGCCTTTTTTTAAACTTTTTTCAATTTTTTTGCAAGTCGTTTTTATGACTTTCCCCCCGCCAATTCGAGTATCTCGGCGGGCGTAAAATGATATTTTTTGTCGCAAAAATGGCAGCAGACCTCGGTGCCGTCCTCCTTCGCCATCTCCTTCAGCTCATCTTTGCCGAGGCTGACGAGCGCCTTCGCCACCCTCTCCTTGGAGCAGGTGCAGCGATACTCGGGGCTTGCCTCGTCAAGCAGCTCAAGGTTGAATTTGCCGAGCACGCTCCTGCAAATATCCTCGGGAGTCATGCCTGAGGTCAGCATCTGAGTGACCGAGGGGATGCCTTTTATGCATTCCTCGACCTTATCTATCGTATCGTCCATGGCGGTCGGGAGCAACTGGATTATAAATCCGCCCGCAGCCTTGATCGTGAGATCGGGGTTGACGAGCACACCTAGGGCGCAGACCGTCGGGGTCTGCTCGCTCAGGGCAAAATAGCTCGTGATATCCTCGGCTATCTCGCCCGAGACGATAGGCACTTGGCCGATATAAGGCTCTTTGAGACCGAGGTCTTTCATCACGGTGAGGCTGCCGTCCCTGCCGACCGCACCGGCAACATCAAGCTTGCCTTTTGCATTCAGCGGTATCTCCACCACGGGGTTCGCAACATAGCCTCTGACATTGCCGCTGCTGTCGGAAACGGCAATCAGAGTGCCCGCAGGGCCGTCGCCGCTCAGGCGCAGGGTGAGACTGTCATCCTCCCCTTTCAGCACCGCGCCCATCATTGAAGCGGCGGTCAGGAGCCTGCCGAGGGCTGCTGAGGTCACGGCGGAGGTCTTGTGTATCTGCTCCGCACGGGCTACGATGTCGGTCGTATCGGCCGCAATAACGGTCAGGTCGCCCTCTGCGGATATCATTCTGACGAGTTTACTCATAGAAATCACTTCTTCTTTGCTAAAAATACTGCTTTTTCGCTGCCCGGGCGGACGGGGTCGAGGGTCATGTCGTCAAACACGCCCATCACTTCAAAGCCCGCCTGCTCGAGCCAGCGGGATATATCCTCAAGCGGATAGGAGCGCTCGGTTATATATTCGCTGCTGCGGTAGTATGCGCCGTCCTCTTCCTCAAAAAAGTCGAGCGTGATATCAACGCTGCCGTCGGATTCGTTATATGAATTCTGCCACACGCAATAGAGACTGTCAAGGTCATAGACAAAGGCATTGTCGGCAAGGACGTTTTTATGCTTATGCGGCGTATTGACGTCAAAGGCAAACGCGCCGCCGGGAACCATAAAGAGGGAGACCCGCTCGAAGGTGTGCTTCACCATTTCGGCATCGTCAAGATGATTGACGCCGTCGAGCACGCAGAGAGCGAAATCGACCGTGCCGTAAAGGTCAAGCTCGTCCATGGACTGATTGAGCAGCAGCAGCGAAACGCCGCTCTCGGCAGCCTTGCGCCGCGCCTCATTGAGCATACCGACGCTTATATCCACGCCGATCACGTCATATCCCTTTTTCGCCGCCTCTATAGAGATGCCGCCCGTGCCGCAGCCGAGGTCGAGCAATATCCCCTTCTCCTTGCGGCACATTGAAAGAAGCCCGCAAAAATATTCCGCGCGCTTCTCATACTCAACATTATCCGTCAGGCTGTCGTAAAAGCGGGAGAAAACATCGTAGGACATTACTCTTCCATCCTTTTGAATATTTCATCGTAACCGTTACAGCCGTATTGAAGCGAGCGGTTGACGCGGCTTATGGTGGCGGTGCTGGCGCCCGTGGCGGCGACGATATCGCTGTAGACCATCTTTTGCCTGAGCATTTTTGCCACCGCGATGCGCTGAGAGAGCGCCTTTATCTCGGTAACGGTGCAGAGATCCTCAAAGAAATCGTAGCATTCGTCGACCGTATTGAGCTTGAGAATTGCCTTAAACAGGTAGTCAACGTTTTCGTCTCTTAATTTATCGCTCAAAATATATCTTCCTTTCGCTGCGCTTTTGCGCTTTACTATTTTAACATACAAGCGCAAAAAAGTAAACCGTATTTTAAAGAAAAAAGCCTCGGGAATCTCGAGGCAGGAACGCAAAAGAATTATTTAATCTTTTTGCCGTCGACAAACGCTTGACCGACAACGTCGCCGAGGCAGATATAAGTGCTGTGGACGCCGTCATAGGTTATCGCTTCGAGCTTTGAGGGGTCTATATTGCCGCCCTCGTCAAGGATGCTCTCATCGGCGCAGACATTGACTATCTCGCCGATTACATTGCCGTCCTCGTTGAATTTGAGCAGCTTGCACTCGAGGGTCATGGGCAGCTCGCTGATAACGGGGGCATCGACAAATTCGCTCTTGACGGTATGGAAACCCGCTCTCTCGAGCTTGTCGGGCGTATCATTGGCGGAGACTATGCCGAGATAATCGCATTCGACGACGGTCTTTGCCGTTGCGAAGCTGACGGTGAACGCCTCTTTGAGCTTGATATTTTTGACTGTCTTGTGGCTGTGTGAAAGGCAGAGCATAATCTGACCGCCGTCATATACTCCGCCCCAAGCGGCGTTCATCACGTCGGGCACGCCGTTCTCGTCATAAGTGCCTATCATAAGCACGGGCATGGGATAGACCCAGGTCTGTTTACCGAAATTTTTTCTCAAATTTATCCTCCTTTTCGCCGTCGGCGTTTTATATCTATATTATACCCGCATTGCGGCAAATCGTCAAGCAAAAAAGAGGTGCGCCGCAGCCGGAGGAGTGAGGGCTGCGGCGCCGGAGGCAATTCATCAGTCGTCGCTCTTTGCGCCGCTGACGATGTTGTAGTAAGCGTTTGAAGTTATACGGTATATCAGCGTATAGAGCAGTGCAAAGGCCGCGAAGCTGATAAGAGTGGTGAGCACAAAGAGCATGACATTGTGCAGGGCAAAGAGGGTGAGCAGGCGGCGGATTATCGGGAATGCGAAGGCAAGATGCATCCCCGCAAAGGCAAGGGGCAGGAAGAATACGGTGAGCAGCTGTGAATTGATGCTGCGGCGTATCTCGTGCTTTGTCATGCCGACCTTTTGCATTATCTCGAATCTCGACTGATCCTCATAGCCCTCGGATATCTGCTTGTAGTAGATGATGAGGACCGCCGCAAAGGTGAACACAAGGCTGAGCAGGATACCGATGTAGAAAAGTCCGCCGTATGAGCCGTAAAAATCATCGGCATCCTCGGCTCTGGACTCAATTGAAACGGATTTATATTTTGCATTCCCGTCGATGTTGTCCGCAAAGCGGCCGATAAGCTCCTCCGTGAGCTTTATCTGACTTTCGTTATCAATGCCGGTGTCGAATTCATATATCCACTTGTAGCCGATGAGCTTTTTTTCGGTCTCGGGGAAGCTCGACTCGATGTCGGAGAGCTTCGGCAGGATTACGGTGATACTCGGCACCATATTTGCCTCCTGCTCGCCGATGACATGGAGTCTGCCTTCCTTTGATTCTCTGACGGAGAAGTTTTTGCCGTTGTTAAAGGATATGACATTCTCGTCATAGCTGCATCTGTAGGTCAGGAGCATCACTTCACCGGGAGCGAGCTGCAAATTATCGCCGGTATTCTCGTTATAAAAATCGACATCAAAGAACCATATGTCGCGGATGTCGTCGTAGGAATAATTGCCGATTTTGGAGCTCTTGTGATCGCAGACCATATCCGTACCGACGGGCAGAGCGGATACATAGGCGTAGGGAGCTTGATTTATATTTGAGGGCTTCGCTCCGAATTCAACGGAGTTCTTGTTGAGATAATCCCTGATTATAGAAATGTTGCTCTCGTCGAGCTGCTCGGGTTCCTCGACCGTCGCTGTGACGCATATCTCCCTCGGGTAGCGGCTGGCGAGCGAATCCTCGGCGCCGAAATAAAGGCATGAGGAGGACGATATCATAACAAGCACCATTGTTGCGAGCACGCAGATCGAGGCGAGACCCGCGCCGTTGCGCTTCATACGGTATACCATTGAGGACACCGAAACAAAGTGGTTTGATCTGTAGTAATAATCCTTGTTTTTCTGGAGCAGGCGGCAGAAAAGCACAGAGCCGGATATCATAAGGAGATAAGTAGCGACTATGACCATGACGACCGCCACAAAGAACCATACAAGAGCCTCTATTGGGTTATCAATGCTGACCGCAAGGTAATATGCGGCGCCGAGGAGGATAACTCCGAGCACGCCGAGCAGCCAATTCGCTTTAGGTGCTTTTTCACCCGAGTTTTCGCTCTTTATGAGGTCGACCGCACTTGAATGCTTAACTCTGATCAGAGCATTGAAATAAAGCAGCACAAATATCAGGGCAAATATGCCGACAGTCATCAGCACGCCCGAAAAATCTATCGAAAACGAGTAGTCGGCACTGCCGTTCATTATGAAGAACAGACCTATTTCGGCGAGCTTTGAGAGGGCGATGCCGAAGAAAAGGCCGCAGACAAGCGAAATGCCGAGGATTATAAGGCATTCCCACAGGAGAATGACGGCAATGTTATTCTTGCCCATTCCGAGAATATTGAAGAGGCCGAATTCCTTCTTCCTGCGGCGAAGCAGAAATGAATTAGTATAGAAAAGAAAGATGACCGCGAATATCGCTATTACGAATGAGCCGAGACGCATCACATCTCTTATCGTCTCGCCGCCCGGGAGCTGCAAGATCGCTTTGCTCAGGCCGAGGAAGGTGATGATGTATTCCATTGCCACCATGCCGATGCAGGTGAGGATGAACGGCAGATACAGCCGTTTATTCTTTCTTATACCGTCGGCGGCGAGCTTCGGATAGAATCCTTTTTTCATTTTGCTTCACCGCCCGTCGCAAGCATAGTCAGTGAATCGGAGATCTTCTGATACATCTGCTCATCGGTGGAGTTTCCTCTGTATATCTGATGGAAAACCTCGCCGTCCTTGATGAACAGCACTCTGCCGGCAACGCTTGCGGCCTTGACCGAGTGGGTGACCATGATTATGGTCTGACCGCTGCAATTAAGCTCCGCGAACAGGCGCAGCAGCTCGTCGGTGGCTCTTGAGTCAAGCGCACCCGTCGGTTCGTCGGCGAGTATCAACCTGGGATTCGTGATTATCGCTCTTGCGACGGCAGCCCTCTGCTTCTGACCGCCCGAAATCTCATAAGGATATTTCTTAAGCAGGTCGGTTATCATCAGCCTTGAGGCGACCGCTCTGAGACGTTCGTTCATCTCTTTATATGACTTGCCCGCAAGCACAAGGGGCAGATAGATGTTATCCTCGAGTGTGAAGGTGTCGAGCAGATTAAAATCCTGGAAAACAAAGCCGAGATTATCTCTGCGGAATGCGGCGACATCGCCCTCCTTTATCTCACCGAGCTCCCTGCCGTCAAGCTGAACGCTGCCGGCGGTCGGCGTATCGAGAGCGGCAAGGATATTCAGCAATGTGGTCTTGCCCGAGCCGGACTCGCCCATGATAGCGACGAATTCGCCCTGCTCAACGCTGAAGTTGACGTTTCTCAGCGCCTCTACCTGATTGCTGCCGAGTCTAGATGAATAAACCTTTTTAAGACCTTGAACTTTAAGAATGCTCATTGGTGTTTCCTCCCTTTTGTTTCTGACAATATTCTATCAGAAACGGGAAACGTAACGCCATAGAATCGCCTTACATTTCCCGAGGTAAATCTTACGCTTTTGTAAGAATTATTCTTTTTTCATCTCATATTGCTCAAGGTCAAGGCGTATCACCGTGCCCTTGTCAAGCTCGGATTCGGCGCTGATGCCTACCCCGAGGTTATCGCATACGCGGCGGCAGAGATAGAGACCGATGCCGCTCGCTTTTTTATCACTCCTGCCGTTATAGCCTGTGTAGCCGTTCTCAAATATCCTCGGCAGATCCTCGGGCGCAATGCCTATGCCCGTGTCCTCAATGCAGAGGATCTTCGGCCGCTCAAGATATATCTTCACGCTGCCGCTTTTGGTGTATTTGAGTGCATTCGAGAGTATCTGCTCAATGACGAACGACAGCCATTTCTCGTCCGTCACGATTTGAAGCTCCGTCGGCTCGTATTCGAGCCTTATGCGTTTGTCTATAAATTCCGATGAAAAACGTCTGACGCAGCCCTTGATGATATCGTCGGCCGAGCATTTTCTGAACACATAGTCGTGCGACGGCGAATCAAGGCGTATAAACGCCAGTACCATATCGACATATTGCTCTATCCTGAAAAGATCGGAGGACAGGCGGCGAGAGAACGGGGAATCCTCCCCCTGCAGAGTCAGCCGCATTGCGGCTATAGGCGTTTTGATCTGATGTGCCCACACGGTGTAATACTCGACCGTATCCCTGTAGCGGATGTCATTCAGATTCTCAAGGTCGGCAAGCTCCTTTTTGAGATTGTCGATTATCTCCTGATAATCATGCTCTATGATATCGCCGCCGTCCGGCAGCTCGGTTATCATGGCGGCGGTCAGCTCCTTGACGGTGCAGAGCTGTTTATGCCTGCGCCAAACGGAAGCAAAGTCAAAAGCCACAAACACCGCGCCGAGTATGGCGCAGAGCACCGCGGGATAGATAACCGCCCTGAGCGGCAGACGGTATAATCCGAAAATTATTGCAAATATGACGCAAAACAGCGCGAATGCAACAAGCACCTTGACCCGCTGTTTAAGATAAGCGGCAAAAAGCCTCATACTCTCTCCTCACTCGATAATATAACCGACTCCGAATTTAGTGGCGATAAAGCTGTCAAGCCCCGCGGCGGCGAGCTTCTTCCTGAGCCTGTTGACGTTGACGGTCAGCGTATTCTCATCGACAAAAGAATCCGTCTCCCACAGCCGCTCCATCAGCCTCTCACGGCTGACGACCTTGCCCTTATTCTCGATAAGGCAGTGCAGGATCCTGTATTCATTCTTTGTCAGCGGTATCTTCTCGCCCTGATAGGTCAGAGAATTATCGCCCGTGTCGAGGAAAGCGCCTCGGTGCTCCAGCACGGGAGCGCTCTCGGCAAAGTCATATGTACGCCGCAGCAGCGCCTGGATCTTGGCGATGAGCACGTTCATATCAAAGGGTTTTGCGATAAAATCGTCGGCGCCCATATTCATGGCCATGACGATATTCATATTATCCGCCGCGGAGGAAATAAAGATTATCGGCACACTGGAAATCCGACGTATCTCGGAGCACCAATGAAAGCCGTTAAAGAACGGCAGGGTGATATCGAGCAGGACTATGTGCGGGCGAAACTCCGCAAATTCGCTTGTAACGGCTCTGAAATTCTCGACCGTGCGGGTCTCATAGCCCCATGCGGCCGCCTGACGGGCTATAGCCTCGGCAATGCCGGGGTCATCCTCCACTATAAAAATTTTATACATTATATATAATTCTCCGTTCGGTCATTTGCAGCCGAAAATGCTGCATTTATAAGCGCAGCCCGTCGGCGTAGCGGCGCAGCCGCCCAAAGCAGTCTCACGCAGCTCGGGCGCAAGCCTCTTGCCGACTTTATACATAGCCTCCGACATTTCGGAGAAGGGCACGACTGCCTTTATGCCGCTGAGCACGCTCTCGGCGCTCGTAATGGCGTTTGCCGCACCCGCCGCATTTCTCGACTGGCAGGGCGCCTCAACAAGCCCGGCTATCGGGTCGCAGACAAGACCGAGCATATTTGACAGCGCTATCGACGCAGCGTCAAGGCTCTGCTGCGGAGAGCCGCCGAACATTGCAACGGCAGCGGCGGCAG
>ERZ779851.2856-NODE-2856-length-12369-cov-3.225353_pt1 | contig 12369 bp, 9 predicted proteins | sample MGYA00511094_ERZ779851 | MGnify/ENA primary metagenome ERZ779851 (study PRJEB29588, sample SAMEA2155512) | human gut metagenome | biome: human gut; feature: human-associated habitat; material: faeces | place: Denmark | collected 2008/2010 ...
CGTTGCTTTATATAAAGTGCTATAAGTATCAGAATAAAACACCAATCCTATTCCTTTTCTATCTAATAAAAACGTTTAGGCGGAGAAATGCCGGAATATTATGGATAACTAATTGTATTATGACGATATCCTCTGTGATGTTATATACGATTTATCCCATACAACTTTTTAATTAGATTTAAATGTAGAATCCACGAAAAAAAACTTTCCCCGTCTATTAAAGAGGTTCTGATACTCTTCATTAGATATGAGTACCTACAACACAACAAAAGCAATAATCACTTTCTAAAATCTTACCTTATAAACATTCTCAATAAACTCTATTCGATAATTGGAGCTACTCTTTCGATACAAATAGTATCAAAGTATGAAGCTAACACTCAATCGCAAATTCAGAGGTCCGACCTATACAATAGGCGACTTGTCCATCAATGGCAATTTTTTTTGTGAAAAGATTGTGAAAGTTATTTATGATTAGAATATTATATGATAAAATATATAACTAGTTTAAAAGAAGGAGAAAATTTTGTATGTCATATATTGAATTTAAGAATGTTGTTAAAGAATACAAAATGGGAGAAGTAACTATAAAAGCATTAGACAATACTAACTTTAGTATTGATAAAGGAGAGCTTGTTGTTATAGTAGGACCCAGTGGAGCAGGTAAAACTACTACTTTAAATATACTTGGAGGAATGGATAAAGCTACATCTGGTCAAATATTTGTAAATGATAAAGAAATATCAAAATTAAATAATAAAAAGTTAATAGAGTATAGAAGAAATGATATAGGATTTGTATTCCAATTCTATAATCTAGTTCAAAACTTAACAGCCAAAGAGAATGTAGAACTTGCAACACAAATGTGTGCAGATGCATTAAATGTAGATACTATACTAGAAAAAGTAGGACTAACAGATAGAAAAGATAACTTCCCATCTCAATTATCAGGTGGAGAACAACAAAGAGTTGCAATAGCAAGAGCAATTGCTAAAAATCCAAAATTATTATTATGTGATGAACCAACAGGTGCATTAGATTACAAAACAGGAAAAAGCATATTAAAGCTATTACAAGAAATGGCAAGAAATGAAAATATGACTGTAATAATTATAACTCATAATGCTGCAATTACACCTATGGCAGATAAGGTTATACGTTTTAAAAATGGAAAAGCAGAAAGTGTTGAAACAAATGCTAATCCAATTTCAATAGATAATATAGAATGGTAAGGAAGAAAATGAAAAAATCTTTATTGAAAAATAATTTTAGAGAGATAAGTAAAAATAAAAGAAGATTTATATCAATGCTTGTTATGGCATTTTTAGGAGTGGGATTTTTTGCAGGTTTAGTTGCAACAAGTCCAGATATGCTAGATAGTTTAGATAAGTATGCAGATAAAAGTAATTTTTATGATATAAACATAATATCAACATTAGGAATTACAGATGATGACATACAAGCTATTAAAAATATAGATGGTGTTGAAAATGCTTATGGAATACAAACTAAAGATTCTATGGTAAAAATAGATGATAAAGAAAGTGTTTGTAAAGTAATTGAGTACAATGAAAATGTTAATACTCCAGTAGTGATAGCAGGAAGGCAAATAGAAAATGATAATGAGTGTTTATTAGACAATGCTATTGTTCGTACAGGTACAGGAGCAGAAAAATATATAGGTAAAAAAATAGTATTAGAAAATAATGATAAAGATTCTGACGATAATGATATATTTACTAAAAAAGAATTTGAGATAGTTGGAATAGTAGATTCACCTATGTATATATCTAGTGAAAGAGGGAATACATCAATAGGTAATGGAACAGTTAATTTCTATATTTATACTAAAGATAATGTAATAAACCTAGACTATTATACAGGAATGTATGTTACTGTTGCTGGAGCAAAAGAACAAGTGACTAATAGTGATGGTTACTTAGAATTAGTTAATCCTGTAATTGATAAAATAGAAGGCATAAAACAAGAAAGAGAAGATGCAAGATATAATTCTTTAGTTGACGAAGCAAATGAAAAGATAAATGATGCACAAAAAGAACTTGATGATAAAAAAGCAGAAGTACAAAAGGAATTAAATGATGCTGAAAAGAAAATAAAAAATGCTGAGAACCAAATTGCGTCATCTGAAAATAGTATAAAAAATGGAGAAGCGGAATTAGCTAAAAAGAAACAGGAAACAGAGAAGACTTTTAAAGAAGCGGAAGAGAAATTAAAACAAGCAGAAGAAGCTTTATTGCAAAAAGAAAAAGAGCTTAATAGTCAAAAAGAACAGATGGAGTATTTGCCACAGGAAGTACAAGAGCAGATTAAGAAGCGGATTAGCAGAAATAGAAGTAACTAAAACAGAATTACAAAAACAAAAAACAGAATTAGAAAATAATAAAAAGACTGCTAATGCAAAATTTGAGGCTTCACAAAAAGAAATAAATTCAAGTAAAACTAAAATACAAAATGCAAAATCAGAATTAGCAAAAAATAAAAAAGAATTTGAAAAATCTAAAAAAGAAGCAAATACTAAAATACAAGAGGCTCAAGATAAACTAAATGATGCAAAAGCAAATGTTAAGAAAATAGAAAAAGGTAAGTGGTATGTTCAAGATAGACTTGATAATACAGGATATAATAACATATTTGATGCAATAAAAACAATGTCGAACATTTCTAAAATGTTCCCAGTAATCTTTTACTTAGTTGCGGTTTTAATAAGTTTAACTTCTATGACCAGAATGATTGAAGAGGAAAGAGTAGAAATAGGAACATTAAAAGCAATGGGATATACCAATATGCAAATAATTTCAAAATATATAATTTACTCATTATTTGCTTGTATAATTGGTGGAGTTTTAGGAATGACAGTTGGATTATATTTATTACCAAACATTGTTTGGATGTTATATTCTATGATATATAATTTGCCTGAATTTTATTGCATATATAGAGTAGAAATTGGATTGATTGGAATAATAATTGCGTTTATATGTATAGGTGGAGCTACAATAATTGTCGCAACAAATGAATTAAAACAAATGCCAGCTATTTTGATGAGACCAAAACCACCTAAAAAAGGAAAACGAATATTACTAGAAAGAATAGGCTTTATATGGAAAAGATTTAACTTTTCTCAAAAGGTAACTGCAAGAAATATATTCAGGTACAAAAAGAGAGCTATTATGACAATAATAGGTATTGCAGGATGCACAGCACTTATGCTAACAGGATTTGGAATAAGAGATTCAGTAATTGATATTCCATCAGTACAATTTAGAAAAATATTTAGTTATGATTTATCAATATCTTTAACAAATACAAAAGGATTAGGGAAACTTAATGAATATTTTTCAAACAATGAAAATATAAAAAATTATACTGAAATATGTGCAACTACAGCTAAACTTGGAGAAAAGAATTATAACGTTACTGTATTTGTACCAAAAAATATTGAAGACCTAAATAATGCCTTTAATTTAACAAATCCTGAAACAGGAGAAAAGGTAAGTTTAGATGATGATGGAATTATTATATCTGATAAAATTGCAGACATGATAGGAGCAAATATAGGTGATGAAGTTAATTTTATAGATGGAGATGACATAAGCTATAAATTTAAAGTAAAAGACATAATGAAAAATTATGTTGGACATTATGTATTTATGTCAAAGACATTTTATGAAAATAATATAAAACAATATAAAACAAATATGATTTTTGCAAATACAAATGAAAATTTAAGTGAAGATATCCAAAACAATATATCACAGGAAATATTAAATATAGAAGGTGTTGCATCTGTATCTGTAATAAGTAGCTTAATGAAATCAGTAAGTGATATGCTTAATACTATGAATTATGTTGTTATAATTTTAATAGTTGCATCAGCATTACTTGCGTTTGTAGTATTATACAATTTAGCAAATATAAATATTGCAGAAAGACAAAGAGAAATTGCAACATTAAAAGTATTAGGCTTTTATGATAAAGAAGTAGATAACTATATAAACAAAGAAAATATAATATTTACAATAATTGCTATTGTAATTGGATTAGTATTAGGAACATTTTTAACAAGTGGAATTATATCAAGTATTGAAATAGATTCATTGAGATTTATGAAAAATATATTACCGATAAGTTATGTGTATTCAGCAGGTATAACATTGGTATTTTCAATAATAGTTAATTTTATAATACATTTTGTATTGAAAAAAATAGATATGATAGAAAGCTTAAAAAGTGTAGAATAAAACAAAATAAAAGTTGCCAATGTTTTGGCAACTTTTAAAATATTAAAATTCACAGTTTTTTGGAGTTCTTGGGAATGGAAGTACATCACGAATATTTTGCATACCAGTTAAATACATCATCATTCTTTCGAAACCTAAACCAAATCCAGCATGTGGACATCCACCATATCTTCTTAGGTCTAAGTACCACCAATAATCTTCTTTTCTTAAACCAAGTTCATTTATACGAGCACTTAGTTTTTCAAAATCGTCTTCTCTTTGACTACCACCAATTATTTCTCCAATTCCAGGAACTAAAAGATCAGTAGCAGCAACTGTTTTACCGTCTGGGTTTAATTTCATATAAAATGCTTTAATATCTTTTGGATAATCTGTAACAAAAACAGGTCTTCCGAATATTTTTTCACTTAAATATCTTTCATGTTCTGTTTGAATATCAACACCCCAGCTAACAGGGTATTCAAAATTATCATTGTTTTTCTCTAATTCTTTTATAGCATCTGTATAAGTAATTCTTCCAAATTCTGAATTTAATACATTGTGTAATCTGTCAAGCAATCCAGTATCAATAAATTGATTAAAGAAAGCCATTTCTTCAGGTGCATTTTCTAGAACATAAGAGATTATATATTTAATCATATCTTCAGCTAAATCCATATCATCATGTAAATCAGCAAAGCAAATTTCTGGTTCAATCATCCAGAATTCAGCAGCATGTTTTACAGTATTTGAATTTTCAGCTCTAAATGTAGGACCAAATGTGTAAACATTGCGGAATGCATGTGCATAAGTTTCTACATCTAATTGACCACTTACTGTTAAGTGAGATTCTTTTCCAAAGAAATCTTGAGAATAATCTACTTTGCCATCTTCAGTTTTGGGTAAGTTTTCCATATCTAAAGTAGTTACTCTAAACATTTCACCAGCACCTTCACAATCACTTCCTGTAATGATAGGTGTATGAACATACACAAAACCTCTTTCTTGGAAGAATTTGTGAATTGCAAAAGAAAGTACACTACGAACTCTAAAAACTGCATTAAAAGTGTTTGTTCTAGGTCTTAAATGAGATACAGTTCTTAAATATTCAAAAGAATGTTTTTTCTTTTGAAGTGGATAATCTAAATCTGCTACATTTAAAATTTCAACATTACTTGCTTTTATTTCAAAAGGTTGTTTAGCATTTTCAGTTTTTACAACTTCTCCTGTAACTACAATAGAAGAACTAATACTTAATTTTTTTACATCATCAAAGTTATTTAAACAGGTATCAAATACAACTTGAACATTCTTAAAAAAGCTTCCATCATTTAATTCGATAAAACCAAAGCTTTTTGAATCACGAATAGTTCTTACCCAACCAGAAACTGTTACAGTTTGTCCAGCATAGTTATTTGTATTTCTGTATAATTCCTTTACTAATACTTTATTTTCCATAATTATCGCAATCCTTTCTTTAGGTATAAATTGCATGGAAAAGTAACATTTTCCAGTAATTTGAAACCTTTAAATATTTATGCCCAATATTATATAAAAAAATGCAGTAAAATTCAATAATTTTTATCAAACTTATATACAATTTTAGTGATTTTTTATATAATAAGCTAAGTTTACAATAGATTTAAAAAAGATTAAAGAAATACTATTTTTTTAAAAATATACGTGATATAATAATGCAAAAAATAAAGGTGGGATAATATATGAAAAAAACGATGGCTGATTATTTAGAAAATACTGCGCAAAAATTTGCTAATAAAATTGCTTTTGCAGATGATAAAAATCAAGCAACATATGCTGAATTAACACAGCATGCACAAGCGATTGGAACAGCACTAATAAAACAAACTCAAAAAATAAATAAACCAATTGCAATATATCTAGATAAAACTGTATCTTGTGTAGAATCAATGTTAGGTGTAGTATATAGTGGAAACTTTTACACTATATTAGACACTAAATCACCAGTAGAGAGAATAGAACTAATACTAAATACACTTGAGCCAGAAGTTATTATTACGAGTAAAAAGAATGAAGAAAAAGCAAAAAAATTGCTTAATGACAAAATAGAATTAATAATATATGAAGATATTGTAAATACAGAAATTGATAAACAACTTATAAATAATGTTAAAAGTGAAATTATAGACACAAATCCTATGTACATTTTATTTACATCAGGATCTACAGGTGTACCAAAGGGAACTGTGGTATCTCATAGAGCGGTGATGACTTATACAAAATGGGCTGTAGAAACATTCAATTTTAGTGAAGAAACAATATTTGGAAGTCAAACACCTTTCTATTTTAGTATGTCAATAACAGATGTATTTTCAACTATTATGACAGGTGCAACTTTTTATATTATACCTAAAATGTACTTTTCGTTTCCAGTTAAACTTATGGAATTTTTAAATGATAAAAAAGTAAATACGATTTACTGGGTACCATCTGCACTATGTATAGTAGCTAATATGGGAACACTGGATATAACAGAATTACCATATTTAACAAAGGTGTTGTTTGCAGGAGAAGTAATGCCAACTAAGCAATTAAATATGTGGATTGAAAAATTACCAAATGCTATGTTTGCAAATCTTTTTGGGCCAACAGAAACAACAGATATATGTACATATTATGTTGTAGATAGAAAAATTGAAAATACCGAATCTTTGCCAATAGGAAAACATTGTGATAATTGTGATGTTATGGTTATAAAAGAAGATGGAACAGAAGCAAGAGATGGAGAAGAAGGGGAACTTTGTGTTAGAGGTTCATTCTTAGCAGCAGGTTATTATAAAAATCCTGAAAAAACAAATCAAGTATTTGTTCAAAACCCATTAAATCAAGCATATCCAGAAGTTGTATATAGAACAGGAGATATAGTAAAATACAATGAAAAAGGTGAACTAATATATATATCAAGAAAAGATTTTCAAATAAAGCATATGGGCTATAGAATAGAACTTGGCGAAATTGAAAATAGAATAAATAACATTGATGGAATTATGAATTGTGCATGTATATATGACACAGAAAATTCTAAAATAGTGCTATTTTATCAAGGAAATATTGATGAAGTAGAAATATTAAATAAAGCAAAAGAAAAATTAACAAATTACATGGTACCAAACAAAGTGGTAAAATTAGATAAATTACCATATAATGCAAATGGTAAAATAGATAGAAAATTGTTACAAAATATGAATAAGGAGAACAATTAAAATGGAAGAATTACTAGAGGTTTTAAAAGGTATAAAACCTGAAATTGATTTTGAAAATGAGGAGAACTTAATAGAAGATGAATTATTAGATTCATTTGATATTATATCTATTGTTGCAGCAATAGATGATGAGTTTGATGTAAAAATCACAGCAAAAGATATTGTTCCAGAAAACTTTAACTCAGCTGAAGCTTTGTATGAGTTGATCCAAAGATTAGAGGAAGAATAATTCTTTTCCAACTTGAATACTTAATAAAGGAAGGAACAAAATAAAAATGGCAATAAATACAATAGAATTTTTATTATTTGCTATGGCAGTTTGTGCTATTTATTTTGTTGTGCCTAAAAAAGTAAAATGGATTGTATTATTATTAGCAAGTTATATTTATTACTTTATAGCAAGTGGCAAATTGACTGTATTTTTAATAATAACTACAATCTCTATATATTTACTAGCATTAGCACTAAACAAGGTAGATGACAAAACAAAAAAACTATGCAAAGATTTAGAAAAAGATGAAAAAAAGAAATTAAAAGCAAAAGCAAATAAAAAGAAGAAATGGTTAGTAGTAGTTGCAATACTTATTAACTTTGGAATTTTATTAACCTTAAAATATGCAAATTTCTTCGGCGGAAATATTAACTCACTACTATCAAAGATAGGAATAAACTTAACAATACCAAAGTTTAATTTTATATTACCACTTGGCATATCTTATTATACTTTACAGGCTATAAGCTATGTAATTGATGTATATAGAGGTAAATACAAGGCAGATAAAAACTTGGGCAGAGTTGCGTTGTTTGTATCTTTTTTCCCACAAATGACAGAAGGACCAATTGGAAGATATGATGATTTAGCAATGCAATTATATGAGCCACATAAATTTAACTACAACAATGCAAAGTTTGGAATACAACTTATGGTATGGGGCTTTTTCAAAAAAATGGTTATTGCAGATAGAGCTGGAATATTTGTTAATACTGTTTTTGCAGATTTTGCACAATACCATGGAATTGAAATATTTATGGCAGTGGCATTATATACAATTCAAATTTACGCTGAGTTCTCAGGATGTATTGACATAGTAAGAGGATTAGCACAAGTACTTGGAATAAATATGGCAGAAAACTTTAGAAGACCATTTTTCTCAAAATCTGTTCAAGAATTTTGGAGAAGATGGCATATTACTTTAGGAACATGGTTAAAAGATTATGTATTTTACCCTGTTTCATTTTCTGGTGCGTGTATAAAACTTACAGAAAAAGCTAAAAAATTAGGAAAGTTTGTAGCAAAATTTGTGCCTGCAGCATTTGCACTATTTTTCGTATGGTTTGGAAATGGGCTATGGCATGGTGCTAGCTGGAAATATGTGTTTTATGGATTATATTATTACATTATAATGATGCTAGGATTATTATTTGAACCATTGTTTAATAAAATAATAACCAAATTAAAAATTAATAAAGAAGCATGGTGGTATAAGTTAATACAAATGGCAAGAACTACATTATTTGTATTAATCGGAATGCTTATTTTCCGTGCACATAGATTAAAAGATGCATTTACAATGTTTATGTCTATGCTTAATATGGATAACATAGGAAAGCTTGCTAATAAAGCTTTATATAGTATAGGAATAAAACCTAAAGACTTTGTAGTTATAGCTGTAGGAGTATTAATTATGATAATAATAGCAATAATACAAGAAAAAGGTGTAAACATAAGAGAAAGCATATCAAAGAAAAATATATTCTTTAGATGGATATTATATTATGCAATAGTATTGGCAATATTAATATTTGGAATATATGGACCAGGATATGTGGCAGCAAATTTTATATATGGACAATTTTAGGAGGTAAGGAAAATGGAAGATAACAAAGAAACAAAAAGTAGCATAAAAGACATTATAAAATTCCTTACTAAAGGTACTATATTTTGCATTATATTGACAATTATTATGTATGTAATAAGTCCAATATTTATACCAAAATGGTATAACAATGATCATGGTGGTGCAACAAGACGTATAAAGGGAATTTATACAGAACCAAAAGATACAATTGATATAGTTGGAATAGGAAGTAGTGATTTATATGCTAGTGGAGTATCTACTATGAAATTATGGAATGATATGGGAACAACTATGTATCATATAGGAATATCTAAACAAACAACATGGACAGGCTATTACATGTTAAAAGATTTTTACAAAAGGCAATCTCCTAAATTAGCAATTATAAATATGGACTTTTGCTTTGAAACAGGAGATGGATATAAACAATATATAAGAGAGGGCATAGATAATATGCCAATGAGCATAAATAAATTAGAAATGATAAATGATCCTGTATTTAATAATTCTTTAAAAGCTAAAATTAGCTTTGTATTTCCAGTTATTAGATTTCACTCAAGATGGAGTGAAATAACTAAAAAAGAATTGAAACAAGCATATGCAAAAGAAGAGGTTCCCTTTAAAGGATTCGAATTAAATAAAAAGATTGATCCATATAAAAAACCACAAAAAGGACAAGGACTAAAAGATAAAAATAAACAGCAATTTGAAAGTATTCTAGATAATGCAAGTGAATATCTAGATAAAATACTTGAATTATGCAAACAAAACAATACAGAAGTACTATTAATTTATGTTCCAACAATAAGAGCATGGAATCAATCAAAACATGAAGCATGTGTTAAATATGCAGAAGAAAGAAATTTAACATTTATTGATTATAATTCATCTGATTTTGACTGGAAGAAAAATACCAGAGATAATGGATATCATTTAAACATGTATGGTGCAAATATAGTTACCCAAAAACTAGAAGAAACACTAAAACAATACAATCTTCCTAATCATAAAGAGGATAGTAACTATCAACAATGGAATGAAAGCTATGAGCTTTATGAAGAATTAAAAAATAAAAAATAAAGAGGAATTTAAATGTTTAAACTACATTCAGAATATAAGCCAACAGGTGACCAACCACAAGCAATTGAATATTTAAGTAATGGAATAAAAGAAGGTAAGAAGTTTCAGACCTTGTTAGGAGTAACAGGGTCTGGAAAAACTTTTACAATGGCTAATATAATTGAAAAAGTACAAAGACCAACTTTGGTTCTAGCACATAATAAAACTTTAGCAGGGCAACTTTATTCAGAATTTAAAGAGTTCTTCCCAGAGAACAATGTTGAATACTTTGTTTCATATTATGATTATTATCAGCCAGAAGCATATATACCTCAATCAGATACCTATATTGAAAAGGATTCATCAGTTAATGATGAAATTGATAAATTACGTCATTCTGCAACAGCTTCTTTATTTGAAACTAGAGACACAATAATAGTTGCATCAGTTTCATGTATCTATGGTTTAGGAAGTCCGGTCGATTATCAGAACATGATGGTATCATTGCGCCCGGGACAGGAGAAAGACCGTGACGAAGTCATTCAGAAGCTGATCAGTATCCAGTATACGAGAAATGATATGGATTTTCATAGAGGTACTTTCCGTGTCAGAGGAGATGTACTTGAGATCTTCCCGGCAAATTTCAGTGATACAGCATATCGTGTGGAATTTTTTGGAGATGAGATCGAGCGGATCACAGATATCGATGTGCTTACCGGCGAAATCAAAAGTGTGGAAAGCCATGCAGCGATTTTTCCTGCATCTCATTACGTTGTGCCTCAGGAGCAGATCCGTCGTGCAGCAGATGCCATTTTGGAAGAGATGAAGCAGCAGGTGGAATACTTTAAAAGTGAGGATAAGCTGATCGAGGCTCAGAGAATTGCGGAGCGTACCAACTTTGATGTGGAAATGATGAAGGAAACGGGATTCTGCTCCGGGATCGAGAACTATTCCAGACACCTGACAGGGCTTGCACCGGGGCAGCCACCGTATACACTGATGGATTACTTCGGAGATGATTTTTTACTTATTATAGATGAGTCCCATAAGACAGTTCCCCAGGTTGGCGGTATGTATGCCGGTGGTGCTTCTCGTGATGGCGCTGTCCCGAAAAATCTCCGAGGGAACGAACAAGAAAAACCGGAGCAAGAAGCTGGATGTCAGTGCGGGACTGCAGGAGTATCTGGAAAACATCAAGCTGCTGCGCACCACTGAGGCCATGGGCGATTATCAGCAGGGACTCTGCAAAAAGGTAAAGCGTATCATTCACGGTCTTGCGCTGTATGAACTGCTGGCGGGACTGTCTATTTCCATCTCGTATAATGTGATGCGCGTGGGGCTTGGCCTTGTGATCCTGTTCGGTTCGGGGATGCTGGCCGCCGGGGAGATTACGCTGTTTAAGTTTCTGATCTTCCTCTATGCTGCCGTCCGAATCTACGAACCGCTGACCAGCGCCTGCGAACATCTCGGCGACTTTATCGCGTCGCTGGTCGGGGCTGGGCGTGTTTCGGTATTGCTGGCCAAACCGGAGCAGGGCGGCAGCGAGGACATTACGGTGGATCGCTTCGACATTCGCTTCGACCATGTCCGCTTTGCCTACAACCACGAGGAAGTTCTGCACGATGTGTCCTTCACAGCGAAGCAGGGTGAGATTATTGCGCTGGTGGGGCCGTCCGGCTCCGGAAAAAGCACGCTGGCGCGGCTTGCTGCACGGTTCTGGGATGTGCAGAGCGGTTCGGTATCCCTTGGCGGCGTTGACCTTCGGCAAATCGCGCCGGAGGAGCTGCTGAAAAACTATTCCATTGTGTTTCAGGATGTGGTGCTGTTTAACGACTCCATTTACAACAACATCAAAATCGGACGGGAGGACGCCACAGAGGAAGAGGTCTACGCCGCCGCCAAGCTGGCAGCCTGTGACGAATTTATTCACCGTCTCCCGGACGGATACCAAACCGTTATCGGCGAAAA
>ERZ779851.2858-NODE-2858-length-12366-cov-6.090813_pt1 | contig 12366 bp, 10 predicted proteins | sample MGYA00511094_ERZ779851 | MGnify/ENA primary metagenome ERZ779851 (study PRJEB29588, sample SAMEA2155512) | human gut metagenome | biome: human gut; feature: human-associated habitat; material: faeces | place: Denmark | collected 2008/2010 ...
GAAACGTTTTGTGTTCCATTCTGATTTCAATCAAAACAAAGGCTTGGCTTTACTCTTTTCTCCAGCCTCATTATAATGCTGATAATAGTTCGTGGTACGATTGATTACCCGAAGATTCTGCTTAAAGCTGACAACAATATTCGTCAATGCTGCATATACATCCTGTGTGAATGTCTCCCAAGGTTTACGAAGAATCCATTTGTAATTACCGTTTGCGTCTGTTTTCACCTTTTCACACAACAAGCGTTGCAGATCATAACGAGATATCTCAGAATTCTTTCTTGCAGAAGAGTTATTGAGATAGTTTACAATATTCCTATTAGCACAGGCTATGACTATGGCATCCATCGCATGATGACGATGGTCTATTCTTTTTTTATTAAATCCTTTTTGCAGATACAAAGGTAAGGCAGGCAACAGATGGCCGTTTACACTTGTAGAAGTGAAATCTGTTCTGCCAGTAATCTCATTCAACCGTAAAAAACGTGGAAGAATAATCCGGTTCCATACCTCCTGTACTCCCCAATCCTTCTTCAACCGATCTGTTATTCCACCCGTACAAACTATAACATTCTTTGACAAACCATCCTGTTCTCCCTCTTCACATACCAAATTTGAAAGTAAAGATGTCACTACCCTACTGATATATCGACTATCATTCAACTGACGCTCAATAAAACTATCAGGTATATCTTCCAGCAACAGTTTCTTCATCTTCTTGCTATTGCCAAAGTAAGATTCTTTCACGAAACGTTCATACTCTTCAACCGAAAAGACAGGAACCGTTTCACCATTCCCCAGTTCAACCATCTCACCGGAATGCTTTTTGATAAATTCATATCCCAGACAATTATCTTTCAACTTATTCACAGCTGATTCACAAATGACCTTATTGGAAATAGAATCATCAAAATAACGTGACTGTGGTATCACATGCTCTATTTCATAAGCTGGAGTAAACAATTTACCAAGCGGAATAACCCTACCGGTATAAGGTGAACGATATCGTTGCTCCAGCCAAAGTTTATACCGCAAGACTTCTGAAGTTGTGGGACGTTTCTTTACATCATTTTCTCTAAACTTTTTCAATATTGCTGTGATATCATCAGGCAAATCCTTTTCTGCAATACCCGACAAAACTCCATCTTCATAAATTCGTAGAATCTCTTGCTGCCCAGGCGAGTAAGGATGAACATTTTCTATCTCAAATTCAGGGTTCATAAACTCTGCAAGCAACGTTTTTATACGCAAATTGGTATTTTCATTTTCCTGTACCTGAGCTGTTATCCGAGCACGTTCTTTGGCCGGATTCTTCATCTCACGACCTAATTCAACATGAATTTCATCTATTTTACCTTCTTGCTTCCAAATATCTCGTACAGTACGCAAAGATTCTGTAATAACCTGCTCTACAATAGGATTACGCAATGAATTCTGTTTGAACTTACTCAAGAAATGATCAATATCAGCAGGAGTTTCCCATTTCACAAGTTCTTTTGATTCAGAATGACGATCATAAACAATATAACATGCCAACCACAAAGGAAGTCCACGGAAAGAAGATATATCTGTCAAAAGCATAGCCTTTTCACGCACACGAGAACGAATAGTTTCATCATATTCTCCTGTCAGAATCTTTTCTATTCGATCGCGGGTTTGCCTGTCAATGGTCTGCTCATTCCAATACTTTCCCATGCGCATCAATGCAAGCAATTTACGGATAGCTTTCAAGGAGTAAGCTGCATAATTACTTTCAAAAGGCGGAATTTTGGCAAAGACTTCCACAAAACTTTCGTTCAGACCGTTCTTCGCTGCAAAAGTACCTAAAGCCTTTGTCAACTCTTTCTTATCTGATATAGAATACAGTATATGCCATAAAGCCTCTTCCTTTTCTTCTGTCAGGAATTCCTCCGGAACTCCAGCCTTACTCAGTCTGCTCTTGATTTCCGCTCTTGTCTCATTACATGGATAACTCTTGTCTTCTACATAGTTCCAACGATAATTAGCCTGCTCATTTTTCTTTAATCCGAAAGGTTTATATGCCAGAAGAAACTTTTGACTGATTTCTTTCCGTTCATTCAGCCAGTCGAATAATTTTACATAATCCTCCTCACTCGGCAAGAATTCACGTGTTACATCCACATCCAGTTTAAGAGATCCATCCGTCATTCTTTCACGCTGATATATGCGTAAATTAGAAAGGAATTGCCACAACCGGAATTCCTGAAACAGCGGATGTGATTTGGAAACACATTTTAATGGAACATGATGCAAACTGCCATCCTTCTTATCCTTATATATATGTGATTCATAGGGACAATTGTCTATCAATCCTTTCTGGCTTTTCAGTGGACGCTGATAAAACAATATATCTTCTATCAGAAAATAGATAAAACTGGAAGCAGATAATAACCGACGATGTGCTTCATTGTTAGGATATAGTTCTTCAATACAAGAAAGCAACAAATTATGATCTTGCAAAGCTGCGTGAAACTCAGACTGCTTAACCAAGATCTGTCGAAGTTCGTCTTTATAATATTTACGTTCTATCGTACGAACCAGTTTTCCTCTGATTTTCTGATTGGGCATACAAAGTAATGATTCATAAATATATGTACCAACAGTTTTACCACTTTCATCAATCTGCGCCTGCGTTCTGGTTTTCAGTAATCCCCAATCATCTTCTTTAAGCATAGAAAGAGAACTTTTTATGACTCCTTCTTTATTTTTCTTTGGATTTCCGGCATCATCTAATTCTGTTGTTACAACAAACTCTTTCACCTTACCGGTCCAGTCTAAAGGAATATTGCTGGCCCTCCGGTAAACCCAGCCATTTTCCAATGTAACATTATACCAGATGTCCTTTCCTTTACGCTCTCCGGAGTCTTCCACAGATACGACCTTCAGCGCATGATATTCTACTGATTTATTATTTTCTTCCTGTTCTTCTTCTCCTCTCAACTGATAGTATCCTCTCTTCTGATTAAAGTTGAGAAGTATCCAGGCCAGTTCTTCCTTAGTTATTTCCTGAGAAAGAGCTTTCTTCCGCAAATAATAAATAGTCCAGTCATAAGGTATCTTTTTCTCTCCCGCAACCAGTTCCGGCTGATGCTGACGAAAGTCTTCAAGCATCTCATGAAATGATTTCTGAAACAGAAATTGATATCTGCCAGAATCATCTTTATACCAGGCCAGTTTAGGTTCTGTTTCCGGCAAGAACTTGCCATATCGATCCAGTTGAGAAGCATAATGTTCCGGCAAAAAACCCATAACAGACAGAACCCGATGCAAGCGTTCTCTACGAAGTAAGCTACGTTCCAGCAAGCGACGTATTCCTCGAAGTCTTGTTCGTTCCGCTACTGGAGATTTAGTATTTCCTTTTCCAAAATCTCCTAATGTAGCAGCATCCATAGGAATAATCCTACTGCCACAAGAAGAAATACCTACTAGTTTTTCTTTACAAACAAGTTCTAACTTCATCTTATCTTCTTCTATTTTATAGTTATCAATAGAACACAAGAAATCTTCTTCACTTCCTTTATAAACACTTTCATATTTAGGTAAAAGAGTTACTATAAGAGCATATATTATAACTCCAACTATAGTAACTCTATAAATATTACTCTGTAGTAATATAGTCCTTAATTTTATCATATAAACTATTTCCTATACCACTAACTTTCATAATATCTTCTTTACTAGTAAATAACCCAACATTATCTCTATATTCAATTATACTCTTTGCTTTACTTTCTCCAATTCCATTAATATTAAGTAACTCTTCTAAAGTACAAGTATTTATATTCACAATTGTATTTTTATTACTATCACTCTCTTTTACAATATCACTCTTATCATTAGTAATAACTTCACTTTCTTTAACACTAATATTACTTTTATTATTTATCTTAATCTCTTCTATATTTTTCTTATCTTCTATCTTTTTTAACTCACTAATATTGTTTATTATAATAACATCTTCATCCTTTAATACTTTACTCAAATTAATATATTTAGTAACAGCTTTTTTAGTAAGTCCACCAGAGGCATTTATCGCATCTACTACTCTCTTACCTTCTTCTATCTTATAAACGCCAGGACTTTTTACTTCCCCTTTGATATCAACTGTAATATATTTAATAGTTTCCTCTATTTCTAAATTATTAGTTTTCTTTTCTTCTACTTCTAAATCATATACTTCACTTTTCTTTAACTCTCTATTAGTATTACTTATATAAACAAAAGAAAGTCCAGCTATAACAAACATAGTAATAATCGAAAGTATTAATTTCCTATTAAATAACTCCTTAACTTTTTTCATATTTCACCTCCTTTCCAAGAACAATTTAACATATTTACTACACATTGTCAAAGTACTATTTTTAATAAATAAACACATTTTATACCCCACAAACCACGTTTTTTCGTTAATCTTTGTCTAAAAAAACCATTCAATTTTAATAAATACTAAAAAAGATAGAAAATTTACAAAATTTCTATCTTATTAGCAATTAACTGATATTCACTCACTCTTTTTTCAACTTTACCATAAAGTCTTATAACACTACCTTTTTTTAAATTACTATATAATTTATATTGATTAGGAAACAAAATTGCATTAATTTTTCCAGTATCATCACTGACACTCATAAAAGCCATTTTTTCTTTTTTCTTAGTATCAACCACTCTAATATTTTCAATAAGCAAAACCAAATTAACAAACTTATCAAAGTACTTAGGAATATCTTTTATAGTAAGAACTCTTTTAAACTTAGTAGTTGGATGATTATCTAAATAAAACATATAACACATGTATGTATAATTAATTAACTCTTCTTTAGAATACTCTTCATACATTATTAATTCAGGCATACTAATTAACTCTTCATCTAAAGTACTAGCAAGTTTAGAATATTCTATTAAATTACTTAAATTCTCTATCATTGTCTTCTTATTAATCCCAAACTCACGAAGTGCATTAGCCAAAACCAAAGTCTTTATATCATTCAGACTAACTTTATCAAATAATCTTTTAACAAAATCTAAGTATGATTTAAATAAACCATTACTTCTCTCACTAATTATAGCATCAACAACATCTTTATTAATACCTTTAATAATAGTTAAAGGCAAAATAACAGCACCATTATAAACTATATATTCTTTAGTAGACAAGTTAACACTAGGATACCTAAAACACACACCTAAAGTTTTACCTTCATTAATATATTCATTAGTCTTAACTGGATTATTAACTTCATCCGTTAACAAAACACTATAAAAATAATTAGGAAAATGTGCTTTTAAATAAGCCATTCTATAAGCAATAACTGAATATGCAACAGAGTGTCCTTTATTAAATCCATAATTAGCAAACTTTAAAATCAATTCATAAATAAGTTTAGCCTTATCTTCTTCTATTCCGTTACCTACACTTCTTTTAATAAATTCACCCTTGTATTCTAAAATAACACTCTCTTTTTTCTTACTCATCGCACGCCTAATCGTATCAGCTTCACTATAACTAAAACTTGCTACTCTTTTAAGTATCTCCATTATTTGCTCTTGATAAATAATAATCCCATTAGTTTCACTTAAAATACTTTCTAACTCTGGAATAATATAACTCGCTTTCGTTTTATTAAATCTAACACTTAAAAACATAGGAATACTTTCTCTTGGACCAGGCCTATAAAGCGCTATAGAAAGAATTAAATCATTAAATGAGCTCACTTTCAAACTATTAAGAAAACCTTTCATACCACTACTTTCAAACTGAAATATACCAAAAGTATTTGCATTCTTGAAAATATTTAAAGTAGGCACATCATTTAAAGGAATATTATTTAGTTTAATATTCACATTCTCATTTATACTAACCATTTTAACTATATTATCTATAATAGTAAGATTTTTAAGTGCAAGTAAATCTATTTTAAGTAATCCTATACTCTCTAAATATTCCATAGAATACCCACTTACTATATCACTACCACTCATATATAAAGGTACTCGATTCATTAAAACTTCATCACTTATTATAACACCTGCAGCATGCACACTAGTATGTCTTTTAAGTCCACATAATTTATTACATATCTTAATTAAATCATAGTATTCATTATCATTATTATATACTCTCATAAATTCTTTATTACGTTTAAGTTCACTAAAACTCACTTCATCATTAATAGTCTTAGTTATCAAGTCTATCTTATTAGTATTAAAATTAAATATTCTACCAATGTCTCTTATTACTTGCTTAGGTAAAAGAGTACCAAAAGTAATTATATTAGCCACTTTATATAATCCATACTTTTCTTTTAAATAATTAACAACTTTATATCTATTTAAATATTCTATATCAGTATCAATGTCTGGCATAGTAACTCTATCTTTATTAAGAAATCTCTCAAATATCAAATTATACTTAATTGGATCTATTTCAGTAATACCTAAACTATATGCAACTAAACTTCCTGTAGCACTTCCTCTTCCAGACCCAACTACTATATTATTTTTTTTAGAGTACAATATAAAATCATAAACAATTAAAAAGTAATCAGTAAATCCCATATTAGTAATAATTTCTAACTCCATATTAAGTCTACTAGAATAATTACTAGATACTTTTCCTTCTAGTCTTTTATTTAATCCCATATTACACAAATTATATAATAATTCTTTAGAATTAACCGAATAACGTGGAAGTTTAAACTCATACTTAGGTAGTTCAATATTAATTAAATCACTAAACCTTTTAGTAGTTAATACATCTTCTTCACTTATTTCATAATCTAAATAATTATCATAACTATACTCATTAAAAGACTTTATTCCTTTACCATCTCTTATTAAATTAAGATAAACTAAGTATTCATTATCCTCTTTATTTATATATCTTACTTCTTTCATATAGACAACTTTATCACTTACTTTTAAAGCATTCATCATACTTTCTTTATCGCTATATGATAAATACACTTCTTTAAAATAAGTACTTAAAATATCTATTTTGTCATATGAACTAATTACACAAATTAATTCTTCACTATGTTTAACTATGTCTTCATTAGTTAAACCTCTTGTATTTCTAATACTAACCAGATTAAGCAAATTTTTGTATCCTATATAGTTTTTTGCATATAGTATAGTATTAACATCTTGAACTAAAAATGGAACTCCAATAATAGGTTTAATATTATTCTTTTTACATAAATTAATAAATTCCAAACTACCAAACATGTTTGAATCCGTAATACCTAAACTAGAAACATTATTTTTTTTAGCATATAAAACCAAGTCTTCTATTTTAATAAGACTACTTAAAATTTCATAATGAGTTTTTACATTAAGAGGTATATAATTCATAACACATTCCTTTCATTAACATTATATAATATTTTGAAAAATAAAAAAAGAGGTTTCCCTCTTATAAATCATTTATTGTACACTAGCACATGTTGGAGCATTACTTCCTTCACCTGCAGTAACTACACTATTTTTAGCAACAAAACCATTATCACCATTTGCTTTTAAATTAGTAAATGTATCATTAGTTTTTGCAGTAATATCATCAACTGTAATATATGTACTACTAGTTTTCTTACTAATAGAATAACTTCCATCACTTACAGAGAAACCAGTCACATTACCCTTATTATCAATCGCAACACAATAACTTACAGAATTATTACTAAGTCCTAAATCATCAACCTGATCTTTAATATTTTTATCACCAATTTTTGTAACATTACTAAACACATAAGCACGATTATTTTTTAAACTTTCAGAAATATATTTAGTATTAGCTGCTTGTAATACTCTTTCAGCTTGTTGAACAAATGAATTTTCCTTTCCTGAATTAAACATTGATAAAATATTTGGTGTTACTAATAATAGTAAAATTGCAAGTATTGCTATAACTGCCAATAACTCTATCAAAGTAAAACCTTTCTTATTAAACTTTTTCATTTCCAATCATCCTCTCCTTTACCTTAAAAGATATACTTGGAAGATATATCTTTCTTTACTATGTCTTCATTATAGCAAATTTTATCTAAGTAAGTCAACACTTTATAAAACATTTTTATCAAGTTTACATCTACTCTTTAGTAACATTCATAAATGCATTAATAATGTCTATTCCAGTACCTATTTTATCAACTTTATCTCTAAACCTTAAACCATATCTTTCTTTCATTTCATTTACCATATTTTCTAAGCTTTCATTTCTATTAAGACGTTTATACCAACCACTATTTTCTCTTAAATATCTTAATAAATTCTCATCTTTATAAATACTTTCTTTAACATCATATCTCATTAATCATCAAAAAACCTTTCTATACTCTTTTCACTCTTCTTTACACTTTTTTTACTTTCTTTTTTCTCGTTTCTAGATAAAACTATTTCTTCTAAAAAGCCAAGAGTCTTTTCCAAACTAGAAATATTTTCTTCTAGTTTATCAATATCAATATTTTTTAAATTACTTAGTACCGATTTAACACTACTATTTAATTTAACATCTTTTTCTTCAGTTCTAAACTGTTTCCACACATCACTATCTTCTCCATAAATATCATAAGTTTCAAATAATTTCTGATATGTAGTTTTTCCACTATTAACACTTTTAGATAAATACATATTTCTTTTTAAAAACTCTTTAAAATTTTCTTTAGTACTCACTCTTATCCACCCATTTAATAATATGCTACTTATTTCTTTTTTTTCGCATTTTCATAATAACTATAATATTTATCAGATGATACTACTAAATGATCTATTACTTTGATACCTATTATGTTCCCAGTTTTAACTAATATGCTAGTTACTTCATCATCTTTTTCACTAGGTGTAACATCTCCACTTGGATGATTATGTATCAGTATTATAAAAGATGCACTCTCTTTAATAGCCTCTCTAAATACTTCCCTAGGATGTACATTAATTGTATTAATTGTTCCTTTAAAAAGCTCACACTTCTTTATTAATTTAAACTTATTATCAAATAATAAAATTAAAAACTTCTCTTGTCTAGCATTAACAAAATCTCCTTTAACATAATTAAACATATCATTAGTACTTTTAAACAATATTTTATCTCTATCAATTAGTGACCTCTTAGCAAGCTCAAAAGAAGCTAATATAGTACTAGCCTTACTTAGTTTAACACCACTAATTTGAGTCAAAGTATGAAGTGTCATCTCTTTTAAATTTTTAACTCCTCCAATACTTTTAAGTATCCTAGTAGATAACTCATTAACAGATTCATTTTTATTCCCAGTTCTTAAAATAATACTAAGAAGTTCTGAATCAGATAAACTTTCTACTCCTAAACGACTTAACTTTTCTCTAGGTTTTTCTTCATTTAACATATCTTTAATTTTCATTACTTACCTTCCTATAAAAGTAACTAAAGTTTAATATATATAATACACACTAAATAAATATTAATCAAGTATTTTTTTTAAAAGTTTTAACTCTTCTTTAACAATAAGATCAACTTCTTTTAAATTATCACTATTCTTTATAAGATTATCATAAGTTCTAACTTTATTATAAAATTCTTTATTATTAATATTAACTTTCTTCATATAAGTACTAGATGTCTTAGAATACATACTAATTAACTTATTATACACTTCTTTATCTAACGTAACACCTATATATATTTTATATAACTCATCCTCTTTAGAAATAACATAGTTATTATAATTCCTAGTTGTTTTAATAACCCCATTATAATTCTTAAACGCCCCTTCCTGGAGAATATAATAAGTAACATAACTACACTTGTTCTCAAAGTATTTAATAGTTATAAATGCTACCAAAAAAATAGATACGCTAATTAATAAGAAGATTATCTTTTTATTCATAAAAATTCACCCATAATTAGTATATCTAATAAATATAAAATAAAATGTCGAAAAAAAACTAAAACTAGTTATTAGTCTTAGTTACTTTTACTGCTTCTTTTCCTTTATAGAAACCACATTCTGTGCAAGCACGATGAGGCATTAATGGTGCACCACAATTAGGACAAGTTACTACTGTTGGAGCCTCTTTCTTTAAATGAGTTCTTCTTGCTCTTTTAGCAGTTTTACTAACACGTCTTGCTGGTACAGCGAATAATTGTAAATCTAATTTCATCTTTTTCCCTCCATATCTAACAATTTTTGTAAATCACTTAGTGGTGAATTTACTTCTTCTTTATCATTTTCTTCAACTAAGCTCCATCCATTTCCTTCACTTATAAAATTTGCATCCTCTTTTACAACACGAAGTGGAACTTCCAATATAATATTTTCCCACACAATTGCAAAAATATCAAGTGAATTTTGCAAAATTAATGGTTTTTCGTCACTTTTTGGCTCTTCTTCTATGTTTTTATCTATAAAAATATCAATTGGATAAAAAACATTCTCTAAACTTCTAGCACAAGTAAGCACCAAAGTTCCAGTAATATTTAATTCTAAATGATATAAATCATTACTAACTCTATTAATAGTACCCTTAGCTTTTATATCTTTAGTGTCTTTTATAGGAGTATCTTTGAGGTCTTCACTTGTAAAATTAATATCCATATCTATTTCTAGTTTTTCTTTACTATCATTCTTAAGTAAACTAATATCAAACATATCTAATTCCTCCAGTAACAACATTATACCACAAAACTCTAAATAAGAAAACTGAAAGTTTAACAACCACTTTCAGTTTCCAAAATTGTGTAAGGATTTTCTGCTGTTCCGTCCCCACTTGAATATTTTACACACGATTTTAAACTTATTACAGGACGTACGATACCAAGATATGAAGAACCTAAGAAATGATAAGTAAAGCCACTACCATCAACTGAAGTGCTCACAAACATTTCACCCCTTCCTCCATCACTCATCCAGTAATAGTAAGGTGACATTGACCAACAAATGCCGTTAGTTGTTGAAGGTAGATTTGCACTATTATAATAAAACCAAGCAGTAGAGCTTTCTCTTGCTCCGTATACCGCGCCAGCAAAAGCCATTTCATCTGCCGTCATTAAAGCTATTGGATATGTTAGTTTACCATTTCCCACACTACTATCTACTGTAAATTTGTCCTCTTTTACAGCACAATCGTACGTTGGTGTTTTATTTGTTTCTAGTCTTATTTGTGCACCAAAATAATATTCAGGTCTACTTCTATCATTACAATATACTGCTGTTGTACTTAGATATTTTGTATATGATGTCATATTGCTTGCATACCAATTGTCTATATATGTTTTTATCGTACTTGATATTGTTTGATTATTTCTTGCATTTTCTATACTTCCTGTGCTTCCATACATATAACTCACATACGCAATGTCATTGTAATCATCATTAAACGGAGTATCACCTATATGCGATATAACAGATTTCGCACTTGCTCCATGATATAACAGTCTCACACCTCCATCACTATTTGTACGAATTATTCTCCAATAGATTTGTGCTGTTTCATCATATACAGCTTTCTTTCCAGTTAATGTTCCTTCGATTTCAGTACATTTTTCGTCCGTAACACCTACGACCACCATACTTACCGTTGCATTACTTACAACACAAACGTTACTGGAAACACATTCTTCTTGATTTTTAGTTTCTCTTAATATACTAGTAGAATTTTCATCATAGTACACAACTTCCATGTCATTATAGAAACATGTGCCTTTCTTTCCAAACTTTACCCAGTTGTTTATTGGTGTACTCTCTGTATCTTGTCCAGCAAAATAGTATACATCTGTATTATCTTCTTTTGCTTTATATAGTGTATTTGCTGTATTTGTTTTAAATAGTGTAGAAAAATCCGTTCTTTCACTTCTTGCTGAATTATCTAAAAGTAACTTTTCTGTTAGCGTTGGTATTGAACCTTCAGCTATAAACAAAGTCCCTTTTAGCACTTTACCCATGTCATCCCCTTGATCTACTTCTGTATCATTTGGATATCTAAATTCTATTGTGTATGTTTGAGTAACATCTTTTGGTATAGATACACTGTAAGCTAGTGATGTGTCTGTTGCCGTTTCACTTTTTGGTACATCTTTAAACTCTGTCATATTGTATCCATCATTTGTACTAGTTATCTTATATTGTAAGTATCCATTTGTAACAAATGTGTTTACCAAGCCTTTTATTACAATATTATATTTATATTCTTCTTTACTCTTATTTTCTATAGTAAATGTTTTAGTTACATTCCATCCTGGTTCAATATTACTTCCAAATATTGCTCCATCACTATCAGTAAATATTATTTTTAAGTCAGCACTATTAATGGTAACATTTTTCCCCTTTCCTATTATTTGTGCTGTAAAGTATGCTAGTGTTACACTAAGTACTACTA
>ERZ779851.2861-NODE-2861-length-12345-cov-2.601058_pt1 | contig 12345 bp, 16 predicted proteins | sample MGYA00511094_ERZ779851 | MGnify/ENA primary metagenome ERZ779851 (study PRJEB29588, sample SAMEA2155512) | human gut metagenome | biome: human gut; feature: human-associated habitat; material: faeces | place: Denmark | collected 2008/2010 ...
CCAGCGCCATCAGGAAATTTTCGTCAAACGCACGGCCATTGAGAATGCCCTTCCCGGCCTTGCGCAGAATATCGTAGCCGATGACCAGATAGGCCGCCACATACGCAAGCAGCTGGGGAATCCCGGTGATGGGAATGAAGTGCAGCGCAATGAGCATCACAGCAGTGATGAGAATGCGCACGAGCATCTTTTTCTGTTTCTTTGTCATGGAGTCATCCCTCCTGTCGGGAAAAGTCCCGGTTTAAAGCTCAATCTCGCAGTCCGGTTCGACCTTTTTGCAAGCCTTGAGAACGTTCTGCATGACCGTTTTCGGTTCGCTGCCCTCGGTAAACTCGACGATCATTTTCTGCGTCATGAAATTCACCACGGCGCTCGCAACGCCCTCGGTGACGTGGAGCGTATACGTCGTCGCGCTGGCAAAACCGCGCGCCTCGTCCGCCGTGTGGGACACGGTGATCTTCACGTCCGCGCTGCCGCCGGCAAAGGAGACCTCCGCGGTCTCGCCGCCGGTCACTTCCTCGCCGTCGATCTCGGTCACGTAATATCCGCGCACGGCACGCGCCACACCGTTACCCGGTTCGGGAATGTCGAGGAGTTCGGGCTCGGCGCCCGAGGCCATGAGCACCATGAAGACCGCAATGGAGAGAGCTATGAGTCTTTTCAAAATTATGAACTGATTTATCAGGATAAAAGTCTTTATTATATAACGGTATTATATAACGGTCAAGGGAATCGTAAAATTACCACGTTACGATTTTTTAACCGGCGGATAATCAAGGGTGAAATGCAGTCCGCGCGATTCGTGGCGTTCCTTTGCCTGCCGCATTATGAGGTAGCCCACGTTGATTATGTTGCGCAGCTCGCATATCTCCCGCGACGCTTTCGAGCGTTTGAACAGCCGCTCGGTCTCCTCATAGAGGATATCCAGGCGGTTCCACGCGCGGTCAAGGCGCAGGTTGCTGCGCACGATGCCTACGTAGGCGCCCATGATCTGGTTGACTTCACGGATGCTCTGGGTGATAAGGACCATTTCTTCGGGATGCGATGTTCCTTCGTCGTTCCAGTCGGGGACATCATGTCGCAGAGAATAATGATTTATGTTCTCGGAGGCATGACGGGCGGCGGAATCGGCATAGACCACGGCCTCGATGAGCGAATTCGAGGCCAGACGGTTTCCCCCGTGCAGACCTGTGCATGAGCATTCTCCGACAGCATAGAGACGCTTGATCGACGACTCGCCGTTGAGATCGACCTTTATACCACCGCACAGATAATGGGCGGCAGGAGCAACCGAAATATAATCCTTCGTGATGTCTATGCCGAGAGAGAGACACTTGGCATAGATGTTGGGAAAATGGCGTTTCGTCTCTTCGGGGTCCTTGTGGGTCACGTCGAGATATACATGGTCGTCGCCGTGGAGTTTCATCTCGGAGTCTATGGCACGGGCCACGATGTCGCGGGGCGCCAGAGAAAGCCTCGGGTCATATTTCTGCATAAACTCCTCGCCCCTGAGATTGCGGAGCACTGCTCCGTAACCGCGCATGGCCTCCGTGATGAGAAACGAGGGCCGGTCGCCGGGATGATAGAGAGCCGTGGGGTGGAACTGGACGAACTCCATGTCCTTGACCGTTCCTTTCGCGCGATAGACCATAGCGATGCCGTCGCCTGTCGCTACGAGCGGATTGGTGGTGGTGGTATAGACGGCACCAATACCTCCGGTAGCGATAAGCGTAACCCTCGAAAGGAATTTATCGACTTCACCCGTTGAAGGATTCAGCACGTAAGCGCCGTAGCAGGTTATGTCGGGAGTGCGTCGCGTCACGATTTTACCGAGATGATGCTGAGTTATGATCTCTATGGCGAAATAATTTTCAAACAGGTCAATGTAAGGATTCTCCCTGACTTTCTTTATGAGGCTCTGCTGAATCTCGAATCCGGTGTTGTCGGCGTGGTGAAGAATGCGGAATTCGGAGTGGCCGCCCTCGCGGTGGAGATCGAAGCCTCCGTCTTCCTTGCGGTCGAAATCGACTCCCCATTCAAGGAGCTGACGTATCTGTTCGGGCGCGCCCGTAACCACTTTTCTCACGGCGTCGGGATCACTGAGCCAGTCACCGGCGACCATCGTGTCGTGAATATGTTTTTCGAAGTCATCGACTTCGAGATTGGTAACAGAAGCTACGCCGCCCTGCGCGAGCGCGGTATTGGCCTCATCTATACCGGTTTTGCATATCAAAGCCACCTTTGACTGCGGACCGGCCACTTTCAAAGCAAAACTCATGCCGGCGATTCCGGAGCCAATCACGAGATAATCATATTCGTAGGTCATTTGTCCTCTAATTTGATGCTGCAAAATTAACTATAATTACCCGAATAGCAATCGCAAAAAAGCGAAGAGATTTGAAAGGTGAGTTTTTTATTGTAATTTTGTGTGCCGTTATGGCCTGTCAGGCGTTATAACTTGACAGAATATAAAAACCGTAATATAACGACATTCATTATGGAATCGACCCGTCAGGCAAAAATAGCGCGCCTCATACAGAAAGAACTCAGTGAGATTTTCCGCCGTCAGACAGCAAAAATTCCCGGGAGCATAGTCTCGGTCTCGGCAGTCAGAGTTTCACCCGACCTCAGCACGGCCAAAGCATATCTCTCCGTGTTCCCTTCGGACAAAGCGCAGGAGGTGATTGAAAGCGTCAATCACTCGGCGAAAACCATCCGCTACGAACTGGCGCAGATCGTGCGCCATCAGTTGCGCAAGACGCCCGAACTGAGTTTCTATCTCGATGACTCTCTGGATTATATAGAAAACATCGACCACCTTCTCGGCAAGTGATATTTCAGCCGCCTTCACCTGAACCGATCGTCACATTAAAAAATGGTTTCTCTGCGCATTGCCCTGCGCTATCTCGTCTCCAAGAAGAGCCATAGCGCCGTAAACGTCATCTCGCTCATCTCGATGGCGGGGGTGGCTGTTGCCACAGTTGCCATTGTCTGCGTGCTCTCCGTGTTCAACGGCTTCCACGACCTTGCGGAAGATCGGCTGTCGGTGATAGACCCTGACATACGCATTGTACCGGCGACAGGCAAAACAATCGCCGGAGCCGATTCCCTGGCGGCGTCACTGACGCAATTAGCGTCAGTTGACACGGCTGTCGCCACAATCGACGAACAGGCCCTCGCCATCAGCGGTCCGAGGCAGATGGCAGTGACGATGAAGGGAATTCCGGCCGGCTACGCCGAGGTCAGTTCGATCCGCCGCACCGTTATCGACGGAGAATACAGCGACATGACCGATTCCGCAGAATGCGCGCTGCTCTCCGTAGGTACCGCGATAAAACTCGCAGCCCATCCGGGGCCCGACACACCCTTCGCGCTCTATGTGCCGCGCCGCGAGGGACGCATCAATCCGTCGAATCCCGCAGCGGCTTTCCGCAGCGACTCTCTGCGAGTTGGCGCGGTCTATGAGGTACAGGAAACCGACAAGGACGCCTCGACTGTGGTCGTTCCCATCGCGGTCGCACGACATCTGCTCGACTACACCACGGAAGCATCGGCCATAGAGCTGAGTCTCCGGCGCGGAACGGAGCCGGAAGTCGCTGTGAGGGAGCTGTCGGAAGTCCTTGGAAAGGATTACAGGGTGCTTGACCGTCTCCGGCAGGAAGAGAAATCGTTTCGCATGATAGCCATCGAAAAATGGATAACGTTCGTCATGCTGGCGTTTATTTTGCTGATAGCCTCGTTCAATGTCATTTCCACCCTTTCGATGATGATGCTCGAGAAAGCCGACAACATGACTACACTGCGCTCGCTCGGCGCCACCGGTTCCATGATCAGGGGAATCTTCGTGTGGGAGGGGTGGCTCATATCCGTCATCGGGGGAATCACCGGCATTGCGGTCGGCGTAACGCTCTGTCTTCTGCAGCAGCATTACGGATTCATCCGTCTGAGCGGCGATGCATCGCAGCTGTCGATAATCGCCTACCCGGTCAGAGTGTCGGCAGCCGATCTTGCCGCCGTGATGGGGCTTGTCATCGTTACCGGACTTTTCATCTCGCTTGTCACCTCGCGGTTCGCGCCACGGCGCTGACGGGTGATGACAAAAATTCAGGCCGATCTAACCTCACGGTCGGACCGGCCTGACTGAAATGATTAGTCATGTCATCCCTCTACTAAAGAGATGATGTTATTCATGTCAATCTTTTCACCATTAAAATCATTAAGAAAATTAAGAATATTTGAGGGGAGAGTATTGAATCTCGAGGCTGCTTCCTGGCCGACAGCCCAGTTGTCGGGAAGGAAAGGAGTGTCCTTATAGCGCCCGATAAGTATTGTCAGGGTTTTGCCGCTGAGACGCGCGGCATAGACCGTCTTTTCAGCCATATCCACAAGCGTGACCATGCGGTTGTTGCGGTTATAGGTCAGCGATATGTCGCCTTCGGCTCCGAGGCTCTCCATAAAACGGTGGTGAAGGTCAATCCACTGCTGCACCCGGGCGTCGGGGATTATGATGCGCTCGCAGTCAAGGGTGTTGGAAGTCACAGGCGCCTCGTTGCGCTGGCGGAGGCCGGACGAGCCACGCCGTTCAGCAAAAGTCACGCGGCTGCTGAACGCCCCTTTGGTCTTGCTGAGATTGCGGATTTCATTGTTCAGGGATTTCAGATCGGTCTTTCCCTGGATTTTTCCCGTAGGTATGGTCCAGTTCTGGGCTATCAGCAGACGGTCGCCACGATTGATACAGGCCGAGGTGCTACCGTCATTAGCGGAGGAAGAGAGATCGAACACGTAGTCATCGGCCGAATCCTTTAGCTTATACACTCTCAGTTGCGAATCGCCGTTGATATTGCGCACGACGATACGGTTAGGATTGGGAGTGGCCGTGATGGAATCGAACACGGCGCAGATGCGGTTTATGGCCGGGGTGTTCGCAGGGCGGTTCCAGTAGTCGATACGTCGTCCTATAACCTTTCGGCCGTCGGGATAGCTGTCGTAGGTGACAAGGCTGAAGCCGTCGGGATGGGTGTTCTCGAAATCATCCATGGCGTTGAAAAACGCCAGAGCGTCGGTGTCTTTGATCTGCTTCCTCAGATTCGCGGGCAACGTAGCCGAAGCGGCCAGAGATACGGCGGCAAGGGCGATGGCAAGTAACTTTTTCATGATCAGTAAATTGGGGTAAATGAATTGTCGGTATAAGGATCGGTCACAGAAGAGAGCAATTCCTGTTGCAGCACAAGCTGCTGAGCCAGAAGCCCGTCGATATAATCGCCCACAGGGATGTCGAGGTCAGTCGGCGCGTCGGGCTGATAAGGGATAGACTCCGGAAGCAGAATCTTCACGGTATCTTTGGCGACATGGCGGCGTGAGACCGGAACTACCTGTTGCTGTGGCTCCGCTTTCACGGATGGCGCCGGGCTGACCGGGGCAGCTTCGGCAACAACCGCTTCGCGCACGGAAGGCGCCGATGGAGCTGCGACGACTTCGACGTTGCGGTCAACGTTCACACACAGAAGCGCAATGCAGGCGGCCGCCACACAGCCTGCGACAGGCAGCAGCCAACGCATCCTGCTCCGCTTAACCGGAGCGTGCGCAAGCACTCGAAGTTCCCAGCCGGTCGAAGGACGCATCTCTTCCGTCATCCGGCGCAAGGCCTCGCGGAGGGCATCGTTTTCAATGTTGTTTTTTCCGTTCATTTATTATTCGTGCAAGTTTGTTTCTCAATCGGTAAAGGCGGCTCGAGATCACCGGTCGGTTCAGCTGCATTATGTAGGCTACTTCTTCGAGGGGAATATCGTCAAAATACACCAGCGTCAGCAGCGTCCTCTCCACCGGCGCCAAAAGTTCCAGCGCCTCTCTCAGCAAGTCGATGTCGGCTTCAAGGTTCTCGTCAGTGTCATCACAATCCTCAGCCGCGGTCAGCTCCGAGATTTCGCCCGTCGGGATTGTGCGCCGGCGCAGCGAATCGACCGATCGGTTGTAGGCTATACGCCCGAGCCAGGTCTGAAATGAAGCGACTGACTCATCGAAACGGCCGATGGCCCGGAAAGCGCTGATGAAAGTATCCTGGACCGCTTCTTCGGCATCGCGCGGATCTCGGATCATCATCCCGACAATAGAGGAGACGAACGCACCGTAGCGCCGCATGGCCTCGCTGTAGGCACCTCGGCTATGTCGCCGGAGTCCTTCGATCATCTCTTCTCTGCCGTCGGATTTATGTTCCATGCCCTAATATACGCGGAGAGTTTCGAAATATGACGCAGAACGGCAAAAAAAATTTACAGATGATCCTCCTCCCGGCCAAAATTGGGTTTAGAACCCCCGTAAATCGACTGATAGCCATAAGAGGCAGTTTCACCCCGCTTAGCTCTCTATATTCCTGATTTATTGATTCAAACGCCCGTTTATTCCTTGATTCTTATTATAGTCAGGCCGTCGCGCACGGGGACAATGCAGACTTCTACGCGGGCATCTTTTGCCACCATGTCGTTGAACTCCATGATTCCGCGTGTCTGTGCATCGGACGGCGGAGGTGTCTGAGCCACTTTGCCGTCCCACAGGGTATTGTCGGCGATGATGTAACCGCCGGGGTTGACACGGTCAACGAGCATTTCGTAATACTGCGGATAATGACGCTTGTTAGCGTCCATGAACACCATGTCCCATTTGCCCTCCATCATCGGCAGAACCTCGAGCGCGTCACCGATATGGAGAGTTATGCTTCCTGCGGTCTGCGCCCTGCTGAAGCGTTCAAGGAGTTCGTCCTCAAGTTCATCGTCGATCTCAACCGTGTGGAGTTCGGCGCCCGGCTCCAGCGCCTCCGCCATGCAGAGGGTGGAATAGCCGGTGAAAGCACCCAGTTCGAGCACACGACGCGGACGAATCATCGCAGTAAGCATCTTCAGGAGGCGTCCCTGCACATGGCCCGAACACATCCTCGGATAAAGATGATGCAGATGGGTCTCGCGATAGGTCTGCGCGAGGAGCGGGGGTTCTTCCGATATGTGGGCCGAGATATATTCCTCGATCAACTGATCAGACATCTCAGATTGTTGTTTTCAGCGTTACGGATTGTCTTGTCAAGAATCTCCACGCATTCGCGGGGATATTGTCCCTGTGCCGTCTCGCCGGTCAGCAACAGCCAATCGAAACCTTCCATGACGGCAAGCGTTATGTCGCTCAGTTCGGCGCGTGTCGGCGCGGGACGCGAAATCATGGACTGAAGTATCTGCGTGGCGAGAATGAGCGGTTTTCCGGCAGCGCGGGCCGCACGGGCCGCCAGCAGAGCAGCGACTGCGGGCACAAAGTCCGGCAGCTCCAGCAGCGGAAAGGCCACCGGCAGCAGCGGCTCTGCTTCCGGCGGGCCACGAGAATTCCGTCGCTGGCGGCCACGATCTCTTCGAGATTGTCAAGCGCCTCGCGACATTCTATTTTCGAGTAAAGGGCAGTATGGGATCCGGCCAGCAGTTCCCTGACGGCCTCTACATCGCTTGCGGAGCGCACGAAGGAGTGGGCGATCATGTCAATACCGGTCTCGACCGCCACCGCTATGTTAAGGCGGTCACGCTCGCTGACGGCAGGTAGGGGAGGCACCGGCATTCCGGGAAACGCGACGGTCTTACGCGAATCGAGAACGCCACTGTTCGTCGCACGACAACGTATCATCGGCCCTTCGACCGCAACGACCTCAAGAAGGATCTCTCCGTCGTCCATTATGACGGAAGCACCCTCTCTGACATATTTCTCCAGATTGTCAACGGCAATCCTGATCAGATCCTTTTCAGAGTCCTCGCGTCCCGAACAGAGCGTAAGCGAATCGCCCTCCTTCACCTCAATCGGCGCGAGGAGCGCTGTGGTGCGCATCTCGGGGCCTTTGGTGTCCATGAGTATCTTTATCCCGGGATTGACCCGACGTATAAGAGTTACCATGCTCCGGAAAACTTCGGGAGAAACATGGGCCGAATTAATTCTGACGCCTTTCATACCGGCGCCGTTCAGCATGGCCACGAAATCCTCCGTGCACCGTATATCGGCGACAGTGGCCATTATGGAAGTGTCTGTATTCATAACGCTTTCAGGGCTTCTATTGCAAGTCTGTAACTGTCAAGTCCGAATCCGGCGATTACTCCGCGACAGACGGGACCGATGAGCGACGTGTGGCGTATAGGTTCACGTGAAGCGACATTGCTTATATGGACCTCTATTACCGGCACATCGACAGCCGCTATCGCATCGGCTATAGCGAGCGACGTGTGGGTATAGGCGCCGGCGTTGAGCACTATTCCGTCGCAGCTTTTCTCGGGATAGCCGCAACGGTGGATCTCGTCTATGATCGCCCCCTCATGATTGCTCTGGAAATATTCTATGGGGGTGTCGGGATAACGTTCGCGCAACGAACGCAGACATGACTCCATCGAGTCAGAGCCGTAAATGGCCGGCTCGCGGTGGCCCAGAAGATTGAGGTTAGGACCGTTTATAATAAGTATTTTCATAAGGGGTAATGTTTCATGATAATCCAAGCGGCGTTGTCGCCAGAAGCCACACAGAGACATGTGACATAATCATCAGGAGCAGAAGGATCCAGGCGAGAGCGTGACGCTGGGGATAACACTGGTAGGCCTGATAGGCGGCCACCAGACAATAGAAAGGATAGATCCAGAGAAGCGCGCGGACAATCGGGATATCGGGACAGTCCGACAGCAGAAACGGGAACTGAAAGACCGGCAACAGGATGATGACGATCAGGACGATCATCCATTTCGGGGTGGAGGGAGGCGCAGGCATCATTTGTGTCCGCCCTCCGCGGCTCCATTCTTTTCCCGGAGATATGCCTCGACTGTCAGTCTGACGCCCTCGTCGAGAGGATAACGCGAAGTGAAACCGAAATCCCTCACGGCATCGCTGACATCGCAGTTCCAGTTGCGCTGTTTCATTATCTTGAATTTATCGCGGTTCAGGGTCGAGGGCTTTCCCTTGAAAACTCCCCATCGCTCGGCGACGACCGAGGCGCCATATACCATCCACAGCGGCAAACGGAAAGGAATGACCCAGCGGCCACCGAGATGACGGGCCACTATGCGGCGGAATTCCTTCTGGGAATATGCCCGGGGTTCGGAGATAATGTATTTCTTTTTCAGAGCGGACGGCGCCACGATTGCATCGAACATCGCGTTGACCAGATCCTCGACATAGACAAATGTCAGCATCTGCCGGCGGAAACCGACTCCGAAATCGAAATGACGGTCAATCGACTCGATCATCATCAGATAATCTTTCTCATGAGGGCCATAGACTCCTGTCGGGCGGAATATCGTCCATGGAATGTCGGGACATGTCTCGAGGAAAGTCTCGGCCTTAATTTTCGACACACCGTAGCGGGTGTTGGGCTGCGGAATGGAACGTGAGGTCAGCGGCTCATATCCCTTTTCGTCGCCGGGTCCGATGGCGCTCAGGGAGCTCATGTAGAGAAACCGGTCGGGAATCATCGACGCCTTGCGCAACGCTTCTATGAAATTACAGAGATAGATATAATTGATGCGGTTGAAATCAAGGAAATTGACGCATTTCGTCGCTCCGAGATTATATATGATGTAATCCCAGCGCTCACCTTCAGGCAAAGCGTCGCGCAGTCTCGCGGCGAGGGATTGCTCGTCGTCATAGTCGAGCACCACGAATTTAAGGCGTTCATCGTCAAGATAACGCCGCGATGTGCTCTCGCGGACAGCCACGTAGGTCTCATAGCCAAGTTCAAGCGATTTCCGCGCGATGAAACCGCCTATGAATCCTCCGGCTCCGACAACCAGCAGCTTTTTCTTCTGTTTAATATCATTCATACAATGCAAATGTACCAAAAATTGCGAAAAAAGACAATCTTTGACCAATCATTTGACACAACGGTTGCGTTTATCATGCGGATTCACTAATTTTGTAGTATGCATCTGGATCATCTTTCTCTGACCAATTTCAAAAACATCTCCGAGGCCCGGCTCGATTTTTCCCCGAAAATAAACTGTTTTCTGGGCAACAACGGCATGGGCAAGAGCAACCTGCTCGACGCCATATTCTACCTGAGTTTCTGCCGCAGTTTTTCAGGCATGACAGATGCCATGCTGATGAAAAGAGGGGAGGATTTCACTATGGCCAAGGCTTCCTATACCCGGCGAGGCGCCGACGAGGAACTGACCCTCGGAATGGCGCGAGGAAAGCGCAAGAGCCTCAAGCGTGGCGGCAAGGAATACAACCGGCTTAGCGAACACATAGGACTTTTTCCCATAGTCATGGCCGCGCCGCAGGACATCGACCTCATCCGCGGGACCGGAGAGGAGCGCCGGCGCTGGATGAACATGGTCATCTCGCAGAGCGACAAGCGCTATCTCGACGCGCTCATTCGTTATAACGCCGGACTGGAGCAGCGTAACCGCCTGCTCAGAGCCGGGATAGTTGATAACATGCTCTACGAGGCCATCGAGAGAAGCATGGACGCCGTGGCGCGCTACATCCACCAGGCCCGCAGCGAATGGGTTGACAATCTGAGCCGCATAGCTTCGGGCTACTACAAGGCGATTGCGGGCGACGAGGCCGAGAGCATAGGGCTCTCTTTCCGCGGCTCTCTCGACTCCCCCGAGGCGGGAGAGGAGAAGAGCCTCCTCAAGCTCCTCGACAGCGCGCGGCGACACGACGAGGCGGTGCGTCACACAGGAGTAGGGCCTCACCGTGACGACATAATCCTGACTCTTGACGGAATGCCGATGCGCCGCACAGGGTCGCAGGGCCAATGCAAAACGTTCACCACCGCACTGCGCCTGGCTCAATACGATTTCCTCCACGAGGCTACCGGCCTTCGCCCTTTGCTGCTGCTCGACGATGTGTTCGACAAACTCGACAGCACGCGTGTTGAACGCATAATGAAACTCGTCACCGGCGAAGACTTCGGCCAGATTTTTGTCACTGACACCAACCGCGATCATCTCGACGAGATAATGCGCCACACGGCCGGAAGCTACACTTTATGGTCGGTTGAAAACGGACGTTTCACCAAAATGACCGCTCAGGATTCATGAAACGCACCGAACCGCAATCAGTCGGCGAAATTATCCGCGAAGGCTTCCGGCGCGCCGGAATGACTTCGATGGTCGCCCAGCAGCGCGCCTGCTATCTCTGGCCCGAAATAGTCGGTCCCGGAATCAACCGCTATACGTTCAAGCGCTACGTCGATAACGGGGTGCTCCACGTCTATATGACTTCCTCGGTGCTTAAAAACGAACTTTCTTTCAACCGCTCGGCCCTCGTCGAACAGATCAACCGTGCCGTGGGCGAGCAGGCGATCACCTCAATAATATTTCACTGAACAATGACAGAACCCTCATACCTTCATTCAGACAATCCGCGCGTGGCTGCGGCCAAACATCCGTTCCGCCACTGCCTCCCCGTGCAGATCCGGTTCACTGACATCGACATGCTCGGCCACCTGAACAACAATGTCTATCTGACATTCATGGATCTGGCGAAAATAGAATATTTCACAGCGGTCAGCGGCCGGAAAATACAGGCCACAGACCTGAGAATGGTCGTGGTCAACGTGAACTGCGATTTTCTCTCGCCTTCGTTCATGGGCGACAATCTCGAAGTCTGGACCCAGACCACACGCATAGGCAACCGCAGCCTCCATCTCGAACAGCGCATCGTTGACCGCAACACCGGCATAACAAAGTGCATCGGACGCACAGTGATGGCAGGCTATGACCCGGCGACAGCTCTCGGAGCCGATCTGGACGCTCAGTGGGTAGCCGAGACGGAAGAATTCGAGCAAAGAAGACTGCGCGATGTTTGATTCACTGAAACTTCTGCTGTCGCAGAACATCAGCGGTCCACACCAGGGTGTAATGATCGACGTGATCCTGCTGGCGGCTATCGCCGTCACGGCGGTGGCCGGTTACTTCGCTGCAAAGGGAGTGCTCAACATCCTTGACCGAATAGTCAGAAAGACACCGACGGAATGGGACGACGACCTGCTTAACCGGCGTTTCATACGCGGAATGGCGCAACTTGCGCCCGCACTGCTGATCAGCTGGCTGCTTCCCAACTTTTTCGACGAGCGGCTGGCGATCCATCATTGGGCGAAGATACTGACGTCATTCTACATCGTCTGGGCCGTCGTCCATATTGTCAACGTTACTCTCTCGAACCTCTACAACGCGCTCGCCCGGCGTCCGCGCATGAAATCCTACGCGGTCAAAGGCGTTTTCCAGATGGGCAAACTCATCTCCATAGCTCTGGGAGTTATTGTCGGGCTGAGCATCCTGATAGGGAAGACCCCGCTTGCAATAATCACCGCAGTGGGAGCATCGGCGGGGG
>ERZ779851.2866-NODE-2866-length-12312-cov-2.367627_pt1 | contig 12312 bp, 8 predicted proteins | sample MGYA00511094_ERZ779851 | MGnify/ENA primary metagenome ERZ779851 (study PRJEB29588, sample SAMEA2155512) | human gut metagenome | biome: human gut; feature: human-associated habitat; material: faeces | place: Denmark | collected 2008/2010 ...
TCCGGGCAGAGCTGCTGGACCGCGGTATCTCCAAGCCGGTCAGCACCATCCTCACCCAGGTAACCGTAGACCCTTATGACGAGGCTTTCTATGAGCCCACCAAGGTCATTGGCCGTTACATGTCCAAAGAGGACGCCGAGATCGAAGTGAAAAAGGGCAATTATGTCAAGGAAGATCCCGGTAAAGGCTTCCGTCGTGTCGTTGCTGCTCCCAAGCCCATCGACATCGTGGAGATCGAAGCCATCCGTGCTCTGGCAGCCGCAGATCAGGTCGTTATTGCCTGCGGTGGCGGCGGAATTCCCGTCATTGAGCAGAAGCATGCGCTGAAGGGTGCCTCCGCTGTGATTGAGAAGGATGCCATTGCAGGTAAGCTTGCTTCCGATTTAAGCTGTGATGAGCTGATCATCCTGACCAGTGTTCCCTGCGTTTATAAAAATTACAGCAAAGAGGATCAGACTGCATTGGAGACTCTCACCGTTGCGGAAGCCAAGACACTGATGGCAGAAGGTCAGTTCGAGGAAGGCACCATGCTTCCCAAGATCGAGGCAGCCATTGCTTATCTGGAGAAGGTTCCAGCAGGAAAGGTTCTGATCACTTCCATGGATCACGTCAAGGATGCCATCAGGGGCAAGGCCGGCACCGTGATCACCGCTTAATTTTATATCGTAAGCAGTTAAGGCAACACAAAAGGAGATATCCGCCACGGATACCTCCTTTTTACATGTCATGATTCTAATATCTCTGGGTTCTATATCTCTGATCTCTATGCCTCTTTTCCGGTCAGATGGTTCGACAGGATATTATACAATGTCTTCGGGTTGATGGGCTTGGACAGGTGATAGTTCATTCCGGCCTCCAGCGTCTTTTTCTTCTCCTCTTCAAAAGCATCCGCTGTCATGGCAATGATAGGTACCGTTTGCAATCTCCACCACACATCCGGCTTTTTCCAGGATCAGCTGGGCCACATAAATGTTGATCTCGTTATCTTCCACCAGTAAAATTCTGGCATCCATCAGATTCTCCGTGATGTTTTCCTCGGAACGCTCCTGGGAGAACGGATCGTACAGGTGCGGCAGGAACTCCTGACTCATTCCGATACCGTTATCCCTCACACGAAACCGGATTTCCACCTTGTCATCCTACTTCATTTCTACACCACAGATACAATACCAACATTTTCTTTTTCGTTCTGCATACCATGCCATACTTAACTTATACTCTCCCTCTAAATAATTGCTATCTCTGTATAGATGTACTTCTGTAATAAACATTCCTAGGCCAGCCATCTACAACAAACTGATCGGCAAATTTATAGCCTGTACTCTCTATGCTACATACAGACGGAGTATTATTAGGATGAGCACAACACCAAATAGTATCATAACCCATCTGTCTAGCTTCTCTTATAGTAGCATCCATGAATCTCTTCTGTATACCATTACCTCTATATTCCATATCAACCACAACGAATTCATGACACATAATTTTATTGCCAGGAATTTCCATCCAATCAGTAATAGGCTTAGAGAAGAACAAACCACCTTCAAATGCAAAGCTTGCTGCAATAAGCTTATCTTTATTATATACGCCTAATAAGATATAATCACCATCCAAACATTCCTGTATAGTTCTTTCATCTGTAGGATAATAATATTCATCATGCAGCAAAGTCTTATTAACTTCATCCTGTAATTTAATAACAGGTTTCAAGTCTCTTTTTGGTTTCTTTATCTCAATCCTTCTTATTGATAAATCAAAATATTGACTCATATGAAACCTCCATTTACTCCGGCTTTTTTACTCGTATTTTTCCAGATAGAAGGAATACAGGATCCTCTCCTTCACGGGCAGTTGCATCAGCTTCGTCAGTGCTTCCTCATAGTATTGGATCTGGACGCTGTAGCGGTTCCAGAGGGCTTGCAGGGAATCGATCACATCGGTCTTGTAGTCCAGCAGGACGATCTCTCCGTTTTCTATAAAGAAGACATCGATGATACCCTGAATGAGAACCTTTTCCCCTTCAGGAAGGTCCTGATCCAGGCGCTTCGCATCAATGCCCAGCACGAAGGGCTGCTCTCTGTACAAAAGGCCCTGTTCGAAAGCTCTCCACATGCGGTAGGCCAGCTCCTGTTCCAGAAAATGCCGGATTTTGGGAAGGCTTACGGCCTGCGCATACTCTTCTGTCAGTCGTAGGGTAGCTGTCTCCCGCTGCAGGAATTCCTTCAGACGTTCCTGTAACCGGTCCGTATCCAGGCCCTGACGGTATTCCTCATAAGTCCCAGGGCATCCGGCAAATAGTCCGGATTCCATAAACAGATAAGAAAAGTCCAACAGTTCCATGGTCCGGTGGAACGCGTTACCGCGGACGGCTCCGCTGACCTTTTCCTGTTCTCTGCGGAAAGCCGGGATATAAGGCACCACTTCTTTTTCTTCGAAGGTATGAAATGCCGCTTCATCCTTCTCCGCCATGGCAGCAATCTTCAGTTCCGATACCGTGATCTTGGTATAGAGCTTCTGCAGGCCGGGATACGGATAGGCATAGGCAAATCGCTCCCGCAGTTTCGCAAGCTTTCGTTCGTTCTCCTCCGGGTCCCCAGGCAAAGGAGTCTTGCCGTCCGTCACACGCTGCAACAGTTCCCTGCGGTCTCCCATGCGCAGTTGTTCCCTGATCTCCTCTGCCGCCAGGTCTTCTGTTCCCAGCGTTGTTACTGCAATTCCTGTCTTAGGCAGGATCGGCAGCAGAAAATCCATATAGCTCCCCGCCTCACAGAAATCCAGATAGGTCAGCTTCTCCTGTCCTGTCATCCGGGACAGCTCCCATTTTTCCTCCGCCTTATCCAACACCGCTGTCAGGATCAGTTTTTCTCTGGCACGGGTCAGTGCCACGTAAAGCACACGCAGTTCCTCCGCCAGATTGTCCTCCTTCATTTTCGCTGACAGAACGGCCCGGAGGGTCTTATTTTTAATGCGGCGGCCGGAATCCACATAGTCCACCGCTACTCCCAGATCCATATCCACGATCAGGGACTGGTTCGCATCCTGCATGTTGAAACGCTTCGACAGCCCGGAGACAAATACCACGGGGAATTCCAGACCTTTACTCTTGTGGATGCTCATGATCCGCACCACATCGGCATTTTCGTCCAGGGTATCCGCCTCACCGTAATCCACATCGTATTTTTCCAACTGTTCCATATAACGGATGAAATGGAACAGTCCAAAATAACTGGTCTTCTCAAAAGCAGAAGCCTTCGTCAGCAGCATCTCCACGTTGGCCCGGCGCTTGCTGCCAGCAGGAAGTGCCGTCACATAGTTCAGATAATCGTAATCGTCCAGGATCCGCTGCAGCAGGTCGCGGATGGAGGTGAAGGGAGTCAGATCACGGTAATGATCAATACGTTGTAAGAAAGTATCTGCCTTTTGGGAAAGTTCTGTCTCCGCTTCCATGTCCTCCGGTACTGTTGCAGCTTCCAATGCGCGCTGCCAGTACTGTCCGGCCCCAGCGGTTTCTTCCCCGGCGCTTTCGACCGCTGATGCCTCTTCTCCCGCTTCCGCCATCCGTCCCCTCTGCGCCACTTCTTTCAATGCCTCATACAGTGTCATTCTCTTCCGGGAATGCCCTTTGCTTCCGCTGCGGATCCGGGCGATCTCTTCCTGGGTAAAGCCTCCGAAGATCGACTGCATCACGCCGAACAGCGGAATATCCTGTCTCGGGTTGTCCAGCACTCGTAAAAACTGCAGCAGTTCCTGTACTTCCAGGGCCCCGAAATATCCGGTCTTGGATGTAATGTAGACAGGGATTCCCTGCTGTTCCAGTACTTTCTTGAATTCCTCATCCCAGCCACTGGTGGTACGAAGCAAAATCACCATATCCGAGTACCGCACCGGGCGCAATTCTCCCGTAGCCTTCTCCATGACTTTCAGACTGCCCTTCAGCTGCTTGATACGTGCCGCAATAGCCAGTGCTTCCAGCTGTCTTACGTTGTCATAGTCCACGGGACCTCTTGCCCCGTCGGGACGCTGTTCTCCGCTGCCGCCTTCCGCACCATCCCCCTTCTCCGGCTTACGGATCAGTAATAGTTCACTGCCGTATGCAGGATCCTCTGTGGCGGGGTATGTGGCCCCGGGATACAATGCTGCCTTATCATCATAGGCAATGCCGCCGATCTCCTGGCTCATGATGCGGGAAAACACATCGTTTACCGCATCCACCACCTGCACACGGCTTCGGAAGTTCTTCGCCAGGTCGATCCGGCACAGATCCCCACTCTCCTGATAGGTGTCGTATTTTTCCAGGAAAAGTTCCGGTCTGGCCAGACGGAATTTATAAATACTCTGCTTCACATCACCTACCATGAAGCGGTTATAATGTCCCTCCACTTCCCCGGAGATGGCACTTAACAGATATTCCTGTACCAGATTACTGTCCTGGTATTCGTCAATGAGGATCTCCTGAAAATACTGGCGATACTCCAATGCCACGTCACTTGGCACAATATCATATTTCACACCGGTGCTATCCATTCCTGTATCACCGGTGCTGTCCGTCCCTGCATCGCCGGTCTCTTCCACTTTTTCCCGTTTTAGCAGAATCTGTAACGCATAGTGCTCCATGTCGGAAAAGTCAATCAGATGTCGCTCCTGTTTGGCCGCAAGAAGCCTTCTGTCGAATTCCAGCACCAGGTTAAGCAGCATCCGGAGCGGCTCTCTGCAGGCTTTTCCCTGTTCCACCACCAACTCTAACGGTGTCTTGAAATATTGTTCCGTCAGATCCGCCAGCGTGTCTTTTACGCTATTACGGATGGATTTCGCCAGCTCCCGTTTGGCGGGATCCACGCTCTCATCCTTCTTGGAAGAAAGACGGCCGAAAGTCACTGCTGGAACCTTTGCTGCCTGTTCCTTCAAATCCTTGCAGGCCGCCAGGCGTTCCAGCTGTTCGCTCTCCGCTTCTGTCAGTTCTCCATACATATATGGACCGTCCGGCAGCTCACACAGCTTTTTCACTTCCACCAGTTTTTCCAGACACCCTTGCAGGACACGGCTCACACGCTCTGCCAGATATTGTCCGTAATCACTGTGCAGCAGGGCATCCAGATCTCCCGCCGCATAATCGTTTTTACGCTCTTCCAGCCATTCTGCGGGCCAGGGAAAACTTCCGGCATAGCGGGACAGGTTCAGGATATGCTGTTCCAGCACGCTCTCTCTGCCGCCGGGGCAGAAATATTCCACACAGGCGTGGAAACGTTCCCGTGCCTCCCGGGATGGGTCCTCGCTGTCACGTTTTCCCGGAACCTCTTCCGCAAAATCATTCCCTGACGCTTCCTCCGGTATCATCGCTCCGCTGTCACGGTTTTCCCGGGACGTCGGAACATCATCCGGAACAAATTTCCCCGCATAGGCATCCTCCAGCAGCTGTCCCAGCACCTCCTGCTGCAACAGCTTGATCTCACCCTCGTCTGCCACACGGAAATCCGGATCCAGACCGATCTCATTAAAATGATTCCGGATCAGGAACAGGCTGAAGCTGTCGATAGTAGTGATCTGCGCATTGTGCAGAAGTGCAGACTGCTTCTGGATATGCTCGTTGCCGGGATCCGCCTCCAGTCTGGCAGTGATGCCCGCGGCGATCCGTTCTCTCATTTCCGCTGCAGCGGCATTGGTAAATGTCACGATCAGTAATCTGTCAATATCCGCCGGATGTTCTCCGTCACAGATCATGCGGATGATACGTTCCACCAGCACTGCCGTCTTACCGCTTCCCGCGGCCGCCGATACCAGAATATTGCTGTTATGCAGTTCGATCACTCTTTGCTGTTCCGGGGTGAATTTCATTCCCATACGCTACCTCTGTTCCTGTTTCTTTTATCCTACGCTTCCGTCGTCTCCTGCATCCGCTGCATCAGCGTCTGCTTATCCAGATCCTCCAGCTGCCTCTTCTCATATCCGGGAATACTGCCGTCAAAGCCGCAGACCTTTTTATAGGCGCAATAGGTACATGCTTCCTCATTTCCTTTTTCGTAAGGATTTGCCGCTATTTTACCGTCCAGGATCTCCCTGCCAATCTGGCGTATCTTCGTATCCACATAAGCAGATACCACATGCAGCTCCTCACGGCTTAAGATTCCGGATCTGGCACTGAAGCTTCCGTCCTTTTTCTTTTCCACCGGAATGACTTTGGACTTGTCCTGTAAAAATCGATCCAAACGTTCCACCACGGCGGGATCGCTGTTCACCACACCGTTCATGCGAAGCTTTGTCAGAATCTCTTCGTTGATCTGCTCCTGGGTCAGTTCCACCGGAGTCTCTATCGTAGGATCATCAATATGATAATACAGCAGTGCCGCCGGTACGATCTCCTTATCCGGATGCTTTCTGCTCTCCAGCTCCATTGCCGCATTCATATATACCACCAGCTGCAGCTGCAGGCCATAGTACAGTGCCGCCAGGTCGAATTTCTTATTGCCGGACTTGTAATCGATGACCTTGACATAGACATGCTCCGCGTCCTCCGATACATCGATACGGTCAATGCGTCCCTGCAGGTGCATCTTCTCTTCTTCAGACAGATCCACATGAATGCTGTCCAGATCCTCCGCAAACCGGAAGGACAACTCATAATCGTCCGGCTGAAAGCTTCCCTGCTTCAGGTGCTGCTGCAAGGTCAGCACCGTCCGGGTCAGGATCCTGCTCATCCGGGTAATAGCATATTCATTCCTTGCAGAACTGTACAGAACGGTCTCCCCATAAGTCGCAGCATACCCTTCCACTGCTTCTTTGATGGCCTGCGTTGCAAAATTTTCATCAAAATCCCACCATGTTCGACCGGATTCTGCAAGTTTTCCTGCGAAATTCTCCAGTACCGCATGATACACATTTCCCATATCCGACACTTCAAAGCCAAATTCTTCTCTCTCCTGCAGAGACAGGCCATATTGCAGGAAATGTCTGCATGCGCAGGCAGCATAGGTCTCTAAGCGGCTCACACTGTTCTCCAGCTGCCTGCCGTACAATGCTCTCGCCACGATCCTTGACAGACCGCTCTCCTTATATCTTCTAAATGCTGCCGCCGTCAGACGGTCTCTGCCCTCCGGATCTGCTTCATAGGCACGGTACATGAGATAAAAATCCTGCCGTTCCTCTTCCCGCAGCGTTCCGTCCGCATATTCCCGCAGTTCCTCCGCCAGATATCTGGCACCTTCCTGTCTGCCCTCGATCTGCTCTAAGCGGCTGCGGTTCTGGGGATACTCCACGCTCATTGCCGGGAACAGCTTCCGCACCGTATCGATCAGGTAGGAAGGTCTTATGCCCTTTCCTTCACTGTTTACCTTGGCATAGGACAGATACAGCTGTTCTGAGGGCTTGGTCATATTCAGATACAGATATAATCTCTGGATATACATCTGCTGTCTCGGGCTGGGTGCCATCTCTGTCCCGGATTCAATCAGGAATTCCCGATCCATATCCGAAATGATCCCGCCCTTGGAAGCATTTTTCGGAATATTTCCGTCATTGACTCCCAGGAAAAACAATACCTTCACCTGTTTCAGACGGGTTCGCTCCATATCGCCCACCACGATACGATCCACGTTCTGAGGGATCGTACCGACAGTGATCTCGCCGAAACCGGCCTCTAAAATATCCGCAAATTCCTGTCTGGAGATTTCTTCCTCTCCCAACAGTTCATAGACCTGATCCAGCAGATCCATGACCAGCCGGTAAATCTGTGCATACTCTCTGGCTCTGGATAAGTCTCCCTCTTTTTCAAACTGCTGCTGATAGTTCAAAAGCTTTTGCTGCACCTGATTCTGTTCCAGGAAATCGTACAGATGGCTGACATAGTCTCCAGCCTTTTCCCAGCTTCCCATGTGCAGAATCTCCACCGCATCCATGAACTGTTGCCGGATACGGTTCAGACGCTCCATGGTCTTCTCTTCCGCCTGTTCGCTCCCCTCCGCATTTCCCTGCAGTTCTTCCGTTCTGCGGGTAAACAGACGGCTATAGGTCCGATAGCCTCTCGCCCCGGTGCGGATCACATAGTTTTCCAGCTCATCAATCTCTTCTCTGGAAATATCCGCCATGCCGCTGCGCAGAAAATGAAACACCGTATCATAGGAAAAATCCTTAATATACAGTTGCAATGCGCTCTTGATATATTCGATCATGGGATTCAGCACGATCCCTCTGGTACGGTCCAGGAAACATGGGATCTCCAGCTGTCCGAATTCTGTTTCCACATAGGAAGCGTATCCTTCCAGATCTCCGATGACCACGGCAATGTCCCGGTAGGTCATCCCCTGCTCTCTGATCAGGTGCCGGATGTACAGCGCTGTCTGATGGACTTCCTCTCTTGGGGAAAGGGCTTCAAACATATGGATCTCTTGCTGTTCTCCCGCATACGGTTCATACTGATACCGGAACAGATTCTGTTCCAGATAGTGTAATGCCGGTGCCTTGGCGAAGCGATTGGCCCCCCCCTTGACAAAGAGATCCTCTCCCCGCTCTACCTCTGCCTCCGCTGCCAGCTTTTCCAGATCCGCCACCGTCTTCTTGCTCAGATGGAACAGCTTCTGTTCACCATCCATTTTATACGGATCCTCTCCCACTCCAATGGTCACGGTAACGATGGTCTCTGCGCACACGCGCATCAGTTCCTGGATCAGCCGGTTCTGTATGGGAGTAAATCCCGTAAAGCCGTCAAACACCACTACACTGCCCTTTAAGATCTTTGATTTGGACAGGGATCTGCGCAGTACATCCAGTGTCTCCTCGGTGGTGATAAAATGATCCCTGATATAATCCTGAAAGCCCCGGTACAGAGTCTTTAAGTCTTTCAGTTTCATGGCCAGCGCGCCACGCTTCTGTGCACTGGTGATCAGCTTGTCCATATCCTGTGTGCTGATACCGTATTGCATAAACTCGGAGATCGCACTTTTCACCTCATGGATATAGCCCTGCTTGTGCAGGAGACTTCCCATGGCCGGAAGCTGTTCCTTCAGATCCGCCGCCACTTTTTGCAGCACCAGGCTTTTGCCGGTGTCATCCAGTACCGGCATCTCTTTGGTCCCCACTTCCTCCAGAATGCGGTGGCTGAGTCGGCCGAAGCTCAGGACATCGATATTCAGGATGCCATCCCGGTCACTGCGCATGACCAGATCCTTCTGGGTCTGCATGGTGAACTGATCCGGCACAATGATCAGGAAATTCCTGCCCGGTTCCTCTGCCGCCCGCTGCATGATCTCTTCATAGATTCTGTGGCTTTTGCCCGACCCGGAAGGGCCAAAACAGAAACGTAAGCTCATAAGTCTCCTCCGTTATGCTGTCCGTTTATTTCAGATCCAGTTCAATGGGACAATGATCCGATCCCAAAATTTCCGTGTGGATCTTCGCATCCGCCAGCCGGTCTTTCAGACACTCCGATACCACGAAATAATCAATTCTCCATCCGGCATTTTTTGCTCTCGCCTGGAACATATAAGACCACCAGGAATACACCCCGGTCAGGTCCGGATAAAAATAGCGGAACGTATCGATAAATCCGTTCTCCAGTACCTTCGAAAAGCAGGCTCTCTCTTCATCAGTGAAGCCCGCATTGCCACGGTTGGTCTTCGCATTTTTCAGGTCGATTTCCTGATGCGCCACGTTCAGGTCTCCCGCATAGATCACCGGTTTTTTCTCTTCCAGCTTCTTAAGATACGCCAGGAAATCCGCTTCCCACTGCATGCGGTATTCCAGTCTCGTCAGTTCTCTCTGGGCGTTCGGTACATAGACTGTCACAAAATAGAACTCCGAATACTCTGCAGTGATCACCCGGCCCTCATGGTCGTGTTCCTCCACGCCGATGCCGTAAGTCACCTGTATGGGCTCTTCCTTTGTAAAAATTGCAGTGCCGGAATAGCCCTTTTTCTCTGCGTAATTCCAATACTGATGATATCCGGGCAGATCCAGTGCGATCTGTCCCTCCTGCAATTTTGTCTCCTGCAAGCAGAAAATATCTGCATCCGTTTCCTGAAAGAAATCCAGGAATCCCTTCTGCATGCAGGCTCTCAGCCCGTTCACATTCCATGAAATCAGTTTCATATTTTCCCTTTCCTGTCAGTCCTACTGTTATTATCTATATTTTTTGTCCCATTTTCAGGACACCATCTGCAATCTAAATAATTTATCACCGGAAGTCACATCTTTTTAATCTGCTACCAGATTATGGTACATCACATGGATATCCTCGTAGACACCGTCCTTATTGAGGAAGCCTCCCGGAATAATGCCCAGATCCACGAATCCCAGTCTCTGGTATAGATGGAACGCATGGATATTGGAAGCCACCACCGCATTGAACTGCAATACGCGGTAACCGTTTGCTTTTGCCTGCTCCAGACAGTCTTTTACCAGCAGTTCGCCGATATGCTCTCCCCGGCAGGCTCTGTCCACTGCATAGCTGGCATTGGCGATATGCCCTACTCTGCCGATATTGTTGGGGTGCAGAATATATAGTCCCTTCACATTGCCCTGTTCATCCTCTGCCACAGCACTTACCGTCTGTGCGGCAAAAAATTCTGCGGCCTCTGCCCCTGTCAGTCCTTCCTCCTGAGGAAATGCCACGCCATCCTCTACCACCTGATTCCAGATTTCTGCCATTCTTGCTACATCTTTTGCTTCAAATTTTCTGATTGTTATCATTTTGTCTGCCTATTTCCTAATTTGTCTTATGCCATCTTATCCCGGTCATAATTTTTATCCGCTTTTCTGTCATCTATTCGTTCTATCCGCCGTGCTTTTCCATCCATTCACATTCCTTCCGGGCAGCCTTCAGAGACGCTTCGTACCCTTTCAGGATCTCCATAAGTCTCTGTACATCGATGATGCCGCTGGCTTTATTTTCCGGGTGATCCATCCATGGATGCTGTTTTTCCGGCGGATAAATATTTTCTATGGTATTTTCCCCGATCCGATACCATTTCTTCTGATAGCAGATCGTGTTGTCCGCCGGGTTTAAAAAGGTTTCCAGTTCCGTCAGTGGATAGATCTCTGCCGGTGTCCGGGGATTACCTTCCAGACCTCTCACGGCAGTGACCTTCACAGTCCCACCCTCCGGTACTACACACAGCCACATGGGCTCTGCCGGTTTTTTCCATAATTTATCCAGTATAAAGTTCAACGGTCCCAGTAACAGGATCGTCATGAAAACCGCCAGCGCTCCCGTCAGTTCCGGAATCCAGTCACCCCACAACAGCATCTGGAACAGCAGATGGTCACTCTCCCGCACACCCCAGACCTTCATCACTACCAGCACGGTTGCTACCATATAGATCAGTATAGTGATCAGGGCAAACGGCATCAGTACTTTTTCTTTTTTCATGCCCCATGCGGCATAAGCCTTGCATTCATCGTCCGTAAAAAGCACGGGCAGTTCATAGCTCTCTGTCATGCTCCGCTTCTCCCTCTTTTGCTATTCTCCGAGAATAATATGCAGGAACCGCTTGTCCAGCATCAACGTCCGGTTCCAGGGATTCAGGATCACACCCTCGATACCATCGGCAGTCAACGTCATGCGGAACAGCTGCTCCATATCCGTGAGAAAAGTGGACATTACGCTGCCGCTTCCCTTTAATTCTTCCTCAAATCCGGTGAAGGCCGACCACCATTTTTTCCCATCGGAGGTCTGCACCGCCTGCAGGCGCATGGCAGTTCCGGCGGCCTGTGTCACCGCTTCCTGCACATCTGCTGAGGGCGGTTCCACCGCCACGATAAGCTGTCCCTGCTCCCGCATACGTCTGCGCACCACCGTCAGAGCATGCGCCAGAAGTTCTTCTGTCGGCTCCTGCTGTAATGCCAGAATTGCCTCCTCTATTTTCTCATTTCCCTGTAAACCTTTATCTTTCTTTTCGTCCATAACCGTAATGTTGTCCTTTTTAATTGTAGTCGTTAAATCACTTCATCCTATTTCCCATGTCCCTTGCGCAATCTTGTATGCAATCTGTCGAATTCCATAAGAGCCACAGGCAACACAGCTCATGCCTATGCCCATCATACCATAAATGCCTCCGCAATTCCACTCACGTTTCCCTCCAGAAGCCGTCTTTTCCTTGACAGTGGGGATATTCGTTGCTAACATGAACCTGAGCGTTTGATGCTTAGAAATGAGGATAATTATGGATACTTTTGACCCGAAGCACATTTACAGCGATGCCGCAAAGCTGGCTCGTCTGAAAGATAAAAAGCTTTTCCTGTTCGATATCGACGGCACCATTGCCGTAGGCGATACCTTGTATGCGGGAAGTGCGGATCTTCTCCGCTACATTCAGGCCATCCGCG
>ERZ779851.2867-NODE-2867-length-12305-cov-2.161469_pt1 | contig 12305 bp, 11 predicted proteins | sample MGYA00511094_ERZ779851 | MGnify/ENA primary metagenome ERZ779851 (study PRJEB29588, sample SAMEA2155512) | human gut metagenome | biome: human gut; feature: human-associated habitat; material: faeces | place: Denmark | collected 2008/2010 ...
ATCGTGCAGTATGCCAGAATACCGAAAACATCCATACCCGCCCCGAGGTTAAAGGTGTGAAACAATCCGCTTTCGCCGCTGAAAACGCTGAAATAGTGTTCTATAACGGGTGCGACCTGCGCAAGCATATCGTAACTCGCTATAACGGGTTTCCCGAAAGGATACACCCCCGCCAAGGCTTCCGCGACGATAAAAACCAGCAACACGAAAACTGGCGCGGCAAACCACGCGTAATTATTTGCGAAAAAAGTTTTTATTCTGTTTTTATTCACTACGCCGTTCATATATAGAACATTTTAGCACAAAGGCGAATTTTACACAATGATTTTAAAGCAAAAAAGGAAAAAGATATGCCAAACGGTTGATTTTTCAAGTAAAAAGGTATATAATACGATGGTAGCGCAAATGCGCCGCAATCGCGGAGGCGTATCGAAGCGGTCATAACGAGGCGGTCTTGAAAACAAGTTGAAATAAAGTTGTCAAAAATCCCATTTATTTCTACAAACTTTTTCAAACCACCTGTCAATAACGGCAAAAACCTTTGAAATTATTGACGATTTGTGGCATAATTAAAGCGGTCAAAAAGAAAGCGATTTTCTACAAACCGATTTAGAAAATCAGATTTTCTACAAAAATTTCTACAAATTTATTTTCTGTTTTAATTATTTGTAGAAATCATATTTTGACAATTTAATACTCGGAGGGTTATCGAAGCGGTCATAACGAGGCGCTCTTGAAAAGCGTTTGAGGTCTGAAACCTCACGTGAGTTCGAATCTCACACCCTCCGCCAACGCCCCGACAGTGATGTCGGGGCTTATTTTTTACATTGACGTTCCGCCTGAGCCGGCAGTATTTTTTCTCTGTTCCATACGAGATTTGAAGTCAAGATATTCAAAGTATTCATCGAGCGTTTCAAAACCAAGTCGGTTCATTTCTTCTTTTGCTTTTTTGAATTCCGATACGCTGCTCGGTGCTAATTCGGGAAAAACGGATTCAATGGGTTCGTTTTTCAATTGTTCATCTTCGTCGGTCGTATCAACGAATACAGCGTCGTCAACGTCTTCGGAATCTTCATCCCAACTATCGTATTCATCCTCGACGTTTCTTATTTTTTTAGGTGCCGCCTCGACATCGCTTGAATAAAAAATCTTTTGTATTTTTGACATTGCGTCGGGCGACGTTTGTTCTATGGGAGTAGGCTTACCGCTGAATACGCTTGAGAGAGTATCTGCGATACCAAGTTTTGAAGAATAATTCAAATGACTATAAATATCTGCCGTAGTGTTGAACGTGCTGTGTCCGAGCCATTCCTGAACCGCTTTCATATTTACTCCGCAAGCAATCAATATGCTTGCGCAACTATGACGCAATTCGTGCAGACGAATTACAGGTAAATTATGACGCTTCAAAAACGCTTTGAAATGAGTAGTCAATGTATCGGGACGTATTAGGTTTCCCATTTCATCCACACAGACGTAATCAATAAATTTCGGGTTATAATAGGTCCCGTATTTTTCTCGCCGAAGTTCTTGTTCCGTTTTCAGTTTCAAAAGCATATCTTTTACAAACGGTAGCAACGGTAAAGTCCTCATGCTTGACTGATTTTTCATTGTGTCTTTAACAACGGTAACCCTTTTTCCGTTTACTTCACATTGAATTGCCGTATGGTCAAGCGTAAGAGTGTTTTTATCAAAATCAATCGAACTCCAACGCAACCCGCAGACTTCACTTCGTCGCATACCGTAAATTGTAGTTAATTTATATATGTGTTCGTATGGATCTCCTTGCAGTTCGTTGAATAAATTTTTTACTTGTTCCGCAGAGTAAAATTTTGCTTTATGTTTTTGGTATTTTGGTCGTTCAACTTTATCTGCAGGATTTGTCAAAATCAAGTCAGACCTATATGCAATTTGCAAAGCTCTATGAATAACGGCATGATAATGTTTGCAAACCTGCGGTGATTTCCCTTTTTCTTCTTGTAAGTATGTGTAAAACTCCTGAATGTGAGCGGGTTTTATTTCGTTTACGCGTAATCCTTTTTCTTCGAAATATGGGGCTATAACTTTTACGAGAAGTCGGTATCCGCTGTACGTCGTAACTTGTAAATTTGGTTTCACTAACCGCAACCACTCATACAGATAATCGGAAAAAAGCGGACTGTCGGATTCTTTGATTGCTTCCTGCGGTTGTTTTTTTCCCGCAAACGACAGCGTTCCGTTTTCATATTGGTTGACGATTTCTCTCATCATATCGGTAGCGGCGCGCTTGTTGTTCCGTTCGTCAAGACCGGTGGCGATCCACTTGTTTTTATATTTGCCGTTTTCGTCCTTGTAAGAGATAACAACATAATACTTGCCGCCTTTAACCGCTAATCTGCCTGTCATTTTTATCCTCCGCGCAAACGAAAGCGATGACGCTTTTTTTGGCTATAATATATTTACTCCCGACCTTTTTAGCCGGCAAAACTCCGCTACGTAAAAGGCGATAAGCAAATGACGTGCTTATTCTCAACATATCCGAAACCTGCTCGACGCTCACAACGTCGGGGTAGTCCTTAAACATTTCATTCATAAGCAAAAGCCCTCCTGTAAGGGTATGTATATTTGTTCCTGTAAATTTTCGATAAGTTCGTCTATAATGTATTCAAAATCGCTTTTATCGACGTTGGCAAGATTTCCGTATCCATCCAAACGATAAATATCCGCATCGTACGTGTCGCCTATAAAAAACCGTAACCGACTGAGATCTGTCGCATTTTCTTTAACGATATACTCCAAAATATCTTCGGTAACGAAATCGTAGTCGGTAATTGTGTCCGTTAGGCTGGTTCCGTGCTTATTGTCAAATTCGGCACACTTGTTCCAAAGTTTGCTATACATGTCGTTGTGGTCGTAACCCAAACCGCACTTAAACTCGCTTAAATCGTCCATAAAAGCCAGTTTCTCAAAATCTTCTTCGTTTGAAACATAAAACTCGCCATAATGAAATACGGCAACGGCATCGGTATCGATTCGAATATTCCGTCCTTTTTGGTCAATAAAAACGACGGGGCTTTCGGACAGATTTTTTATGTAAACATAATCGGAAAACCATTTGTCGAAGTAATCGTGTTTCATATCTAAAAAACTTTTCGGGGGATTGTAAAACAATTCTTCTTTGTATCCGAAATATCTATCGTTGAATTGCTCCACTATCGAAATATAATCTTCGACGGTATCGGCAAGGGCAAGGTCTCCGAATACTTCTTCACCGTATCCGCCGTTGCTTAAATACATATCGCCGTTAAATTCTCTCGAACTTAAAATATTCCCTTCCGGCGTTATTATGGCAATTTGTCCTCTCGTCAAAATAATCCTCCTTTACATTTGACTTTGTTCTTCGCGGAATCTGCGGTAAAGTCCGCCGTCTTCATTTCGTACGTTTTCTGCAAAAAAAGATAGCGCGTGACTGTAATCGCTGTCCTCGTCATATAGCAAACAGTAGCACCCTTCGTCGCGTTCTACGGTAATACCGAAAGACGTAAGAATTCCTTTCAGATAAAAAGCGTAGGTTTCTATCCGTCCGTCTCTGCTTTCATAGTGTTCTTTCGGTACAACTTCCGAATAGTTACAAAGCGTACCGTCCCTAAGAGAAGATTGCAGATAATCGGCGGTTTCCTTTGCGTCGTATTGAGTAAGAATATCGCGTAAAATACGCGCGGCGTCATCAGTCGTTTCCGTTGACAGCCGTTCGGCAACGGTACGCAAATCAGGGGATAAGTCATCGTATAAGTCGATTATTCGCTTATCTATATACTGTTCCTGTTTCCTGTCCGGCGCGACGAAAATCTTGACGGTATCGAAATCGAAAACGTTGGCGGCGTGCGGCACGGCTCTTGGGTGTCGGGTATAGTAGAGCGGAATGTCGTTTTCGAGCAAAGAACCGAAAAAATCCCGCATTGTTTTGTTCGGCACTTCTTCTATGATTAAATTTTTAGGTTTCGTCATTTTTACAATCCTCCCGCAAAACGGCGAACATGGGTAGTTCACAAAGCAGTTCAAACGGCGTTTTATAACGCTTTCCAAATACCTTATGTTCCCATTCCACGCCGTAAAGCTGCCCGAACACAGCCATAAGCACTGTTACGACGATACTGTTTCCCGCCTGACTGTAAATATCTGTTTCGGAAACGTAAACAATACGTTCTTTCTTGCCTGTACTTTCATTTTTACGATAATAATACCTGCTTTTATAATAGTCTTTATCTTCAAAGCCCATAAAACGCAAGGCTTCGAGCGGCGTAAGGTGCCGTATGTTTTTTTCACGCGAAGAATGTTCGTCCAAAATATAATTGCCTTGTTTTGTGGTAAGGCAATCGAATATACCTTCGATACATAAAACTTCGTTGCATTGCTTATATATCGCCCCTTTAATTTTCCCGAGCGGCATAATTCTGAACGTGTCCGAAAAATAGCGATTATACGGTTCTACGTCGTCGAGCGTTTTTGTGTAATATTTGTCATTTACCTTGTGTTCGAGTAAATCTTTAATGCGGACGCCCGAATCGTAACCGTGCGGGTATTCGAAATCGATTTTCAAATCCTTGCGAACGGCAACGAGAATAAGCCTTGTACGGTTTTGCGGAACGTTAAAATATTTTGCATTGAGAATATCCGCGTTCAGTCTGTAACCGAGTCCCGAAAGCGTGTGACAAAACTTCCTGTAAGTATGGATGTGTTTTATCGAAATAACGGCGGCAACGTTTTCCCAAACGACGATTTTCGGCTTTGAAAGGGCTATGAGTTTTATGTAATACCACATCAGGCTGGAACGTGTGCCGGAACCTTCTTCGCCACCCTTGCCGAGTCCTGCGTTGGAAAAATCCTGACACGGCGTTCCGCCTACAAGCAAATCAAGATCCTGCGGAATAGGTTTTTGGTTTATGTTTTCGAGATTGCCGAAATTTTTATTCGTCGATTCTTTATGTATTGCGCAATAGGCTTTTATAGCCGGAATGTCTATCTCGCTGAAAAAAGACAACTCGTATGGTATTCCGAGCATTTTAAGAGCCTTTTCGGGCGCGCCTATGCCGGAACATACCGTGGCGACTTTCAACACTTGTATTATCCTCCTTTACATTTCCGTTCCCGTAGTTAGTCGAACCACCCTTTGACGTGACGTATAAGCCGATTTAAGGGCGTTTAGGGCGTTTTCTATCGTTATTTGTCCGTAAGTGGACGAACCGCGTTTCGTGTCCCATTTAGAACGATACAGTCCCGAAGAACGAAATATGCGGTCTATCTGCGAAGCGTCCTGCGTCCACCATGCAAGAATAGAACAAAGGGCAAAATCCGCCGAACTATGACTTACTGAGCCGTCAAAGTTTCCGTTATACAGTTTGTTAAACCGTTCGGCAATTCGGCTGTCGCGTATTTTTTCCAACAACTCGGAATCCGTGTGCGTGCAATCGGAACGAACGATAATCGCTTCTGCCTTTTTTCCGACGTATTCCTCGTTGACCTTCAAGAGAACGTCCGAGTAATCCTTAATTTTTGTCGTGTCTGACAATAGATTTCCCGTCATACACATAAAACGGTATCTCGAATACATTTCAACTCCGCGCTTATCGTTTTTCTTCATTGCGTCGGCTGGCAGAGTGCCGCGAACGAGAATATGGATACCCGTGCCGCTTAATGACGTTTCGGCATAGGTGTCAGAGAAAATTTGCAACAATTCCTGCGCGTCGGTAGTCAAAACAGCGCCCGTGTCTTTATCAACGGCGTGGTCAAGATCGATAAACGTTATGCCTTCGCCGAGAGCAAAAACAAGACCGCCGTAACGGTTTCTTTCGCAGTATCTTTTTGCCGTTTCAAAGTCTGTCCACGTGTCCGGCTCGTTGCTTTTGGCAAACTTGCTCGTTACGGGACTGATGATTATTTTTTGATACTTATTTTTGTTTTTATCGTAATAACTTCGGTAAACGCACCATTGTTTAAGCGTTTTCAGTTCTTGCGGTATGTTTGAATAAATCATAGTCCTCCTAAAAACCCATAAAGCCGAGCGACTTGGAATCTACTTCGTAATAAACGGTGGTCCACGCTTCGGGCGCGAGGTCCTGCCATTGCAATTTGGTAGTCGTATAGTTTTCGGTATCGTTTATTTTGGGAGTTAACCCCACCGCTACCTTTTTGACTTCTTTTTCCGCATTGTAAAAGTCGAACGATATGCTCTTGGTCTTTCTGAAATCGCGATAATCGAAATTATACGTTTCGGAATACGACGGGAAAATAAACGTGGCGTTTCCGCCGCTGGTGTATCTCCCGAGCGGATGGATAAGCAACGACTGCTTATCTTTTGCGTACCTCGTATCTTTATTTACGTGCAGCGCGCCCGAATACAAAGTTACGCGGATAGATGAAAAATTCGACCAACTTTCAAAATCGGAATAAACTATGCTTTCGGGTTCTTTTTCGGGTTCGGGAGTACCGCTGTCGCCGCTTTTTTTGCAGGAACATACCGAAAACGCCAATAAAACGCTCAATAAGACGCTTAACGATTTAATAAACTTTTTCATATCACACCCCCGCGCTATAAAGCGATATGCTCTCGAAGTATACTATCCTTGCGGGAAGCGCGCTGCCGATACTTTGATCGTCGAAACAAAATTCCACGTACTCTATATCGCCGTTCTTCCACGACTTGGAATTAAGATTGCCCCAGATTATACTGTTAAAGCCTTTATTAAGCGTGCCTTTGCACTCTTCAACAATCGCGCGGTTGTTCTTATACTTGACGCAAAGTCGGAAAGACAACGGGTCGTCGCCGCCGTAATAGAAGTTTATAGCCAACTTGGAAAGCGATTGATTGACGGATTTTAAAACGTCGTCGGTAAGCCTTACGTACTGATAACCGTAGGAATCTTTCGCGTCGATCGCCGCAACGGACATTTCGACCAACTTGCCTTGCTTGCCCTCGACTATTAAGCCCGCGTCCACAACGCGCAAACCGTTCTCGGACAAATCGCCGGTAAGCGAGCCGATGAGATTTTCCGCGTCTATCACGGTTACGCCGCCCGACAAAGCCATGCTTAAAGCGTAGTTTTTATCTCCCACGCCTATATCGAAGGTTACTTTGCCCGATTTTGCGTTTTGCAAATCAACTACGAAAGTTTTTAAAGTGCCGCCTGACAGAACCTGACTGCCCGTTTGAGTACCGACGTCGCATTTTACGGTCGCGTTAGTCGGAACGTAAAGTCCGTAGGTTATTTTACCGTTTCCGTCGTCGTTATAATCCACGAGGCATACGCCTTTTTCTGCCAACTCGAACAATTCGAGCAAAGTCGTTCTCGACGCGGCAAAGCCTTCGCTCGTCGCTCCGACCTGAACTCCCGACGCAAGCGGCGCAAGCAATTCGTTAAACACGGGATACGCGCTCCACTCTTTGCCTTCCGCCAGCCCCGCAGCCGCGTAAACGGTTTTAATTTCCTCCATCATTTCGTATTCTTCCAACCCGTCGCGGATTGCGTCTATACGAATAGTGGGTATAGGTCCGTCTATGCCGTACTTTTTACCGGGGCGGAACAAATATCCTTCGCCCGCAACGTTGTCGTAAGGTCCTGCCTCGGTGTAATACTCGTCCGAAAAACGATATGCCCTGCCTTCGCCCGGCAAAATATGGTAACCCGCCCATTGTTCGGTCGCCCAGTACAAATTGCCCGTTATATCGTTATACGATTGCAGCCAGGAGGCAACTCTCGGCGAAAGCAGAATATCGCTTACGTGATAGGTAGGATACGGCGCGAGCGGAACGATACAGCCGTACCACCAACGCTCGTCGTTTTGTTTTTTATATTTTTCCACCGCTTGTAAAGAATCGTAACTGTCGAACGTAGGACACCAGGTATCGACGAAACCGTCGTATTTGTCCATATAACTTTGCGTTACGATATTATGCAGGGTTTTCGCGCTATCGACCAACTTATCGACAAATTCGTCGGTTACGTTATAGGTGCTTTTATAATAAGCCCTCTGACCTTCGATCTTTGCCGCGATTTCGTTTTTCACACGCAAAAACATCTCGTGCATAGCCTTTTGCCCGTTAAAGTTGTTGTTCGCCTCGGGTTCGTCGATAGTGTAAATATACGCCCTGTCAACGAAGTCCACGCCTTCTCTGCAACTCATTTCGGCTATTTTCGTAAGCATATTCACGGCGGCGGTTTTTACGCCGTCGCTGCTGTTGTTAAAGCCGAGCGGCAAAGTAAAGTTGGTAAATCTGTCCGAGCCTTTGCCGAACTTCTCCTCGTCGGCGCCGTACTCGTACATTTCAAGCACTTTTTCGCAAAGATAGTCCATATCCGCGTCGGTATAGTTTTTATCGTCTACTATAAAGTTGGGGCAAAGCCTGTACTTCATCAACGCTTTATGATAGTTATCCGTCATTCTTTGCGTGGCGTCAAGTTCGCCTAAGTGATGAGTCCAACTGTCGGAGAAAATACTTTTGGAAGTAACCTTGGTGCTTACCGTGCAATCGCGCACTTTAACGCTTACGGGAACGGAAGTCTTTTTACCGTCCGTTTCGAGCGTAAAAGTTCCTTTATACACGCCCGCAGGTTGATTCCACGCCGAAGTAACCGACACGTAAATACTTTGGTTGCTGTTTTCCGCCACCGTATTCTCGCCGTATTCAACGGCTTTTTCGATGGGCAGCATGGCGTCGGGGAAATACCCCTTGGAATAACTCCTTACGGAGTCGTAAAGGTAACTCACGTAAACGTACATCGCGGCAAACACCTCGATATTCGATTTGGCAAGCACTTCGCCCGCGTCGGTCTTTAAATCCTCTACCGTCAGATTATACGCTCCGACGGGTTTATTCGCCGTAATTACTATCTGAGCGGTTTCGGTTTCGGCTCTCGCCATATCCAAGTCCACTTTCGGGGTCGATTTATAAGCGGAATAATCGAAGGCGGTTTCCCGCAATATCTTTTCGGTGTACGGCGCGGACCATATTTCGTAATCCGCTTCGGCGTGGGTAGCCGCGAAATTATTTACCCCCGACGACGCGAACGAGCAAATCGCGAGCGCGCCGACGAGCAGAAACGTCAATACTTTTTTCATAATTTATCCTTTTTATAAGAGAAACGAACGACGCCGAATTTCGGCGTGTTTTATAATCGTCAGTTAGCCGAGGTTTCGTTTACGCCCCAGGTCATAGAGTCGATATAAAATTGCACCGTCTGACCGGCAAACCAACTCGAAAGATTGAACAAATAACCGCCCGTGGTATATTTATCTACGACGAATACTCTGAAATCGTCCATAGTTGCGCTCGGCTCGTCCTGGAAACAATACGTTACGTAGTCCGTGCGGGCGAGTTCCGAAAGTTGAATTTTTATCGTATGCCACTTTTTGCAGGCAAGCGGATTAGTGTTATAATCGGGTATCGACAAGTTTGCCGAATATAGCGAATAACCGCCGTATTGCCCGTTATACGCGTCGATATTGTCCACGCAGAAAGTCAACTCGAAATAATCGAATTTAGCCTTTTTCATTCTTGCGGCGACTTTTTCGGGTATAGTGAGAGTAACCACGTCCGCACCCGCGTTTCCGTCGAAAGCAAGTTTTAAACAACCGTTTTTGGTCGTTCCTTCGGAGTCGGTGAAACTTTCCACCCAGGTAATATCCTTGCCGAGATATAAACCGAATACTTCGTTAGCCGCGATAGAATCACAATTAGTGATTACCTTATTAGTAACGTCTATTTCTTCTTCGGACTCTTTGTTCGTCTTAGCGCAGGCGAACGTAGTCGCCGCACCCACCGTCAATAAAGCCGCAAAAGCCAAAGAAAAAACTTTTTTAAAAATTCGTTGCATATTATAATTCTCCTTATTTAAATATATTTTTTTTAAAGCGCGTCGCGCTTAATTATCGTCAGGACAACCCCGCAAGACGCAAAACGTCTTTCCACGCTCTGCCGTCGTTGTTCTGCCAGTAATCCAAGTCCCGACGGAACGCCGCTTCGGCGGTTTCGCCGCCTTGTCTTGCATACGTTCCGAGCGTAGTTCCGTTAAACGCAAAGGAAGTCCAGTCGGAAAGATTGCCGTATTTCGCAAGCGGAAACGCCGCTGTTTTAGGCAGTACCGTACAACTTTTTACCGAATTGAATTCCATTTCGTAACGATCTTTCTGCACGTCGCTGAACTTATCGAAAAGTTCGGGATTTTTTTGTTTTACGTCGTATTTGAAAGGCAACGCCGCGCCGCCCGTTTCTCTCATATAAATTTCCTGCGCTTTATCGGTCGCAAGGAAACGAAGAAAGTCGAACGCAACCTCTTTGCCTTCCGCGTAAACGGGTATGCAGGTGGAGCAGTAAGGACCGGTGGAGTAAATAACCAGTCTTGCCGCAAGTATCGTTTCGTAATCCTTTGCGCTTACGGACGAAATATCCGCGTCGCCCGCCTCGGGAGTCGCCGCCAACGCCTCGCTTATAGTTGCGCAACCCGCGTCTATTTTTGAAACGATCGTGCGAAGTTGCTCGTCGGTCGTTACGGTAGAGGTTTTATCTTTTATCGCGCTTATTACGGGGGATCTCATCATTCTTATCGTATAGTTCGATTTTGCGATATCATCTTTCATCTCTTCGGCAAACCAGTCGCCGTTGGACATAAATACGCCGTTGCCCTCGATAAAACTCTTTTGCGCCGCCTTAAATTTTACGGAAGATCCGTAGGGGTACATATACCCTTTTGCGTTGCTCATTACGCCGATAAGAGCGTTTAAAGCCTTCTCTCTGCCTTCCTGCTCGAAGATTTTAGAACTCTTTTCCACGTAATTTCTTCCGTCGTAGAATATTCCGTTGTAATAATTATATATTTGTTGGTAGCCCTCGTACTGCGCCCACCATACGTTATACATATCCTCTATATAATCGGCTTCGCCCGACCACATAAAGGCGTAACCCTTGTTATAACTGCCCTTATCCGCCGAAATTTTCGCGCTCATTTCGATCAGTTCGTCCGAAGTGCGCGGCGCGGTTTTATACCCGAAACTTTCCAACAGTTCCTGATTATAGAGTATTCCGCGCATACCGCTCGCCCAGTTGAAATCGTAAGAAACGAACTCTTTTTCTTCCAGCGCGCTTTCGCCCACGTTGTAATAAACGAGCGCCTCCTTATACGTATCAAGAAGTTTGTCGTATACGGTGATATCTTCGCCCGGGACTTTCGTATTGTAAACGGTATCGGTTAAATTGCAACTGTATTCCGTCCCCGCCCTGTCTTTGCCCATAAACGGAGTAACCGAATCGGAAAAAATCAAATCTACGGTATTTCTGCCCGCGCCCGCCGACAGACGGGTACTTATCGCCGAACGATCGGCGTTCGCCTCGAATATAACGTTAAGATTAGGATATTTCTCCTTTACCCAAGCCTCTTCTTTAAAAGCGTTCAACTCCGCCTCGCACCAGGACGCGCCGTAACCGAGTTTTGCGGCGAAAACTTCAAGCGTTTGTTCCGTATCGGGAACTTTGTTTTTTTTGCAACCGGTTGCGAAAACCGACGCAAACGACAGCGTGCCGACGAGCATAGCCGTCAACAATCTTTTTGCTTTGTTCTTCATATAATTTTCCTCTCTTTATTTTTTATCCTTTAATTCCGCCCACCGTAAGATTGCTCATAATCACGTTGGAAAACGCTATAAACACCGCGAGAACGGGAATAGTCATAATAATAAGCAACGCAAAGTACGCGGGCGGATTTACATGCGCCAAAGAGTCGTTGCCCTGCGACAAATTATAAACCGCCGAGGCAAGCGTGGGGTAATCGGGCAGATAAACCAGCATCGTGCCGTAATCGTTCCACGCGCCTATAAAACTCAGTACCGCAAAGGTAAAACCTATCGGCATAGCCATAGGAATCATTATTCTTAAAAATACCGTCAGGTTTCCGCCGCCGTCTATAAATACCGCCTCTGCGTATTCCCACGAAATACTCTTGAAGTAACCGTACATAATAAGGAACGAGCCGCCGAAACCGCCCAACCCCGTAAATACGACGAAAAGAGGCGAATTGTAAATGCCTACGTCGTAATAGAACGTAAAAGCCGCGCCGCCCGTACCGAAAATGGGTATTATAAGCGAAATTATAACGAACGTATACACGAACTGCCGACCGAAAAATTTATATTTAGCCATCGCGTAAGCCGTAGCCATAGGTATAAAAACGCCCATAACCACGCGCAGAACGCACATACGCATGTTCAAGATGCTCATACACATACACAGAATTCACATAACCATACCCAAAATAGCCATAACCACTCTCAAAATT
>ERZ779851.2880-NODE-2880-length-12261-cov-5.735704_pt1 | contig 12261 bp, 9 predicted proteins | sample MGYA00511094_ERZ779851 | MGnify/ENA primary metagenome ERZ779851 (study PRJEB29588, sample SAMEA2155512) | human gut metagenome | biome: human gut; feature: human-associated habitat; material: faeces | place: Denmark | collected 2008/2010 ...
GAAAGTCGCCCGTAAAATGGAGGTTAATGTCCTCCATCGGAACGACCTGGGCATAGCCGCCGCCGGCCGCTCCGCCCTTAACGCCGAACACCGGGCCGAGCGAAGGCTCGCGTATCGCGACGTTCGCCTTTTCGCCGATCTTATTTAACGCGTCTGCAAGGCCGATGGTAGTAGTCGTCTTTCCCTCTCCGGCCGGAGTGGGGTTTATTGCGGTGACCAAAATGAGCTTACCCGTTTTATTTTCGGAATTTTTTAAAAAGTCCAGACTTATCTTTGCCTTCTTTTTGCCGTATGCCTCAACATATTTTTCATCGATTCCTGCCTTCTCGGCAATCTTTTTTATATCCAATGCCTCACAGCTCTGAGCAATCTCAATATCTGATTTGTATCCCACAAAAACACCTCACTTAAAATAGCGGACCGCCGCACGAAACATATTTATATTATACTCGCCGGGCACGTTTTTGTAAAGCCCTTTTCCGATTCTTTCGCTGTGGCCCATTTTTCCGAACACTCTGCCGTCCGGGCTGGTGATACCCTCGACCGCCAGAACAGAACCGTTCGGGTTAAATGCGATGTCGCCCGTCGCGTTTCCCGAAAGGTCGACATACTGGGTCGCGATCTGCCCGTTTTCCGAAAGTTTTTTTATCAGTGCCTCGTCCGCCAAAAATCTTCCCTCTCCGTGCGACACGGGAACGGAGTAAATCTCCCCGGGCGCCGTCATCGAAAGCCAGGGGGACTTATTGGAAACGATTTTCGTCCTCACGATTTTTGAGCGGTGGCGCCCGATCAGATTATAAGTGAGCGTGGGCGATCCCTCGTCCGTCTCCGTGATCCTGCCGTAGGGCACCAGTCCGAGCTTTATGAGCGCCTGAAAGCCGTTGCATATTCCGCACATCAAGCCCTCGCGTTCGTCAAGCATAGCCGTAACAGCCTCTTTAACATTTCCGTTTCTGAAAAATGCGGTTATGAATTTTCCGCTCCCCTCAGGCTCGTCTCCGCCTGAAAAGCCGCCGGGAATGAATATCATCTGAGATTCCGTGACCTTTTTTGAAAACTCCTCGGTGCTTCTGTTAACCATCTCGCCCGTTAAGTTACGGACGATGAAAATCTCCGCGTCCGCTCCGGCCTGTATCGCCGCTCTTTTTGATTCATACTCGCAGTTTGTGCCCGGGAAAACGGGGATCAGCACCTTCGGGCGCGCCGTCTTTATACTGCACGAGAAAGGCTTTGCGCTAAATTCGGGAAGGTTTTCCTGCTCTATTTCAATGCTTTTGCTGTTTGCCGGGAATATGCTCTCAAGCTTTGCCTCGGAAATATCGGTAAGCTCTGAAATTAAAACGCTCTCACCGCCGAGCGAGACCGTGCCGTCATCCGTCACCTCGCCGATGACGTTTTCGGTAAGACCTTCGCCCTCCAAGATAAACGAGCCGTAGGAAAGCGAGAAAAGCTCCGCCGCAGTGACATTATAAAGCCGTGCGCCAAAGTCATTTCCCATGCACATCTTCATCACGGCCTCGGCCGCGCCGCCCATTCCGGGCGTATAGCACGAAACGGCCTTGCCGCTTTTTAAAAGCCCGGTGACCTTTTTAATAAGTGAAAGAAAGCTCTCTTTTTCCGGCAGTCCGTTTTTATATTCCGGGCGGAGGAAGGCGATTTTATTGCCGGGTCTCTTAAATTCGGGAGATACCGCGTCGCCCGTTTTTCCGGTCGTAACGGCGAAGGAGACGAGCGTCGGCGGAACGGAGATGTCCTCATATGTTCCGCTCATCGAATCCTTTCCGCCGATCGAGGCGATGCCAAGATCTGTCTGTGCCGAAAGTGCTCCGAGCATTGCCGCCGCCGGAAGCCCCCACTTTTCGGGGTCCGATCCCGGACGCGGAAAATATTCCTGGAAGGTCAAATAAACATCGTTAAAGTCCGCCCCTGAGGCGATGAGCTTTGATACCGACTCGATAACGGCAAGATATGCCCCGTGATATGGGCTCTTTTCCGAAACGAACGGGTTAAACCCGAACGCCATAAACGAGCAGTCGTCGGTCTCTTTTAGTTCCGTTGAAATTTTCTGAACCATGGCCTGAACGGGAGTCTTTTGATACTTTCCGCCGTAGGGCATCAAAACCGTGCCCGCGCCGATCGTGGAGTCAAAGCACTCCGAAAGTCCGCGCTTGGAGCAGGTGTTTAAGCTGTCCGCGATTTTTTTCATTCCGTCCTTAAAGCTTTCGGGGATCACCGGAGCGAAAAGCTCCGCCTTTTTCACTTTGACACAAGTCTTTTTCGGTGCTCCGTTGGAGTCGATAAATTTACGCGAAAGGTCGACTATTTTTTTGCCGCGGAAGGTCATCGTGAGCCTTTCGTCGTCCGTCACCGAGGCGATCTTGACCGCGCGGATATTTTCACTTTCCGCGAGGCGCAAAAACGCTTCAACGTCGCCGTCGTCGACAACGACGGCCATTCTCTCCTGGGACTCGGAAATAGCAAGCTCGGTGCCGTCAAGACCGTCGTACTTCTTGGGAACTGCGTTCAGGTCGATCTCCAGGCCGTCTGCAAGTTCACCGATGGCAACGGAAACGCCGCCTGCGCCGAAGTCGTTGCAGCGCTTGATGAGCCTGGTCGCCTCGGGGTTCCTGAACAGGCGCTGGAGCTTTCTCTCCTCGGGTGCGTTACCTTTCTGCACCTCTGCGCCGCAGGTGTCCAGGGACTGCACGCTGTGCGCCTTGGAAGAACCGGTAGCGCCGCCGCAGCCGTCGCGTCCCGTACGACCGCCCAGCAGGATGATGATATCACCGGGAGCCGGGCGCTCTCTGCGTACGTTCTCAGCGGGAGCCGCGCCGATGACTGCGCCGATCTCCATGCGCTTAGCCATGTAGCCGGGGTGATATATCTCGGCAACGTGACCTGTTGCCAGACCTATCTGGTTGCCGTAGCTGGAATAACCAGCGGCAGCGGTGGTGGTTATCTTTCTCGGGGGAAGCTTGCCCTTGATGGTCTTTTCAACCGGCAGCAGCGGGTCGGAAGCGCCGGTAACGCGCATTGCCTGATAAACGTAGGAACGTCCGGAAAGCGGGTCGCGGATCGCGCCGCCGAGGCATGTAGCTGCGCCGCCGAAAGGCTCTATCTCAGTGGGGTGGTTGTGAGTTTCGTTCTTGAACATCAGCAGCCAGTCCTCGTCCCTGCCGTCAACGTCCACCTTGATGCGCACGGAGCATGCGTTTATCTCCTCGCTCTCGTCGAGATCCTTCAGGATACCGTCCTTTTTGAGCTTCTTAGCAGCGAGGGTGGCAATATCCATCAGGCAGAGGGGCTTGTTGTCCCTGCCGAGTTCGTGACGGTCCGCCTTGTATTCAGCGTATGTATCAGCAATGTAGGAGGGCTTGATATCAGCGTTGTCGATGATGGTGCCGAATGTGGTGTGACGGCAGTGGTCGGACCAGTATGTGTCTATCATGCGTATCTCGGTGATAGTCGGGTCGCGGTGCTCGCTCTTGAAGTATTCCTGGCAGAACTTGATATCGTCGTTGTCCATCGCAAGGCCGTATTTAACGACAAAATCCGCAAGCTCTGCGTCAGTCTTGCTGATGAAGCCCGTGAGCGTTTCAACGGTGGTGGGGATAGTGTACTTTACTTCCAGGGTGTCGTACTTGTCGAAACCGCACTCGCGGGATTCAACGGCGTTGATGAGGTAGTGCTTGATGCGCGCGAACTCATCATCGGTTATCTTTCCCCTGAGGACGTAGATCTTAGCGTACTTTACAACAGGGCGCTCGCCCGGGCAGAGCATCTGAATGCACTGTGCAGCGGAGTCCGCGCGCTGGTCGAACTGACCCGGCAGGAACTCGACCGCGAACATTCTCTCGTCTGCGGCAGTTTCGGGCAGGTCGTAGAACACCTCGTCAACAGGCGGCTCGGAGAACACCGTCGGGATAGCTGCCTTGAAATTCTCTTCGGGCAGCTTCTCGCAGTCATAGCGGTTGATAATGCGTACATTCTCGACAGAAGTGATGCCGAGAGCCACGTTCAGGTCAGCGAGGACTGCGCCCCCGTCAACTGCGAACTGCGGCTTCTTTTCCACATAAATTCGGTAAACCATCGTTTTTCCTCCAACGTTTTATTAGTTCGTAGAAAAAATAGAGTTGCAGCTTTAAACTGCAAAATATTCAACTATATTATACTACTTAACGAATATAAAATCAATACACCGGGCTGCTGAAATATAGCGGCTCCGGCGCGATTAATTTGGTTATTTATTCTCTGCACGGCTGCGCAGGAGTTCCGCGTATTCGGCGCTGCTGCATTTCCCTGCCATTTCAAGCAGCTCCGCGGGGGTGTCGCAGGCTTCCTCCAGCGCGCGGAAAAGCGCCCAGTTGAGCCCGTCGCAATCCGGTGAGAACAGCCCGGCTATCGAAGCCGCGTCCTCGAACGAAAGCGGCTGACCGAAATCCAGCAGCCTGTCGTATTTCTCAAATAACTCGTCGGACATCTCCGCGTCCGCAGGAATCGCCCCCAGTGCCAGGAGCTGTTTTATACTGCTCGTCATATCTTTCTCCTCAGAATTTCGTGGTACCGGTGCAGTGGTCGCCCTCTGCGCCGGTTATTTTCACCCTCGCCAGCGTATGGCGCGGTATATCCTCGCCGTAAATGCGCACAGGAATATAACTGTCAGTAAACCCGTTGCAGAAATCCGGCGACGTCCTCTTTTCGATGAGCACGGTCTGCACGGTGTCTTTCTGCGCCTCAAGGAACTGCTGCTCCAGCCGCTGTGCAATCTGGTTCATTTCCTTTGCCCTTGCGGATTTCACCTGCGGCACCACCTGATTGGTGCGCATCGCTGCGACAGTCCCGCGGCGTATGGAATACGGGAACACGTGTATCTTCGCAAACCCGACCTTTTCCGCAAACGCCATGCTCTCCGCAAATTCCTCGTCGGTCTCCCCCGGGAAGCCCACCATGATATCAGTGGTTATCGCGCACCCCGGGAACGCTTCCCGCAGCTTCTGCACCAGCGCGTAATACTCGTCCGTGGTGTAGCGGCGCTTCATTCGTTTCAGCACCGCGTCGCTGCCGGACTGCAGCGAAAGGTGGAAGTGCCTGCACAGCTTATCGCAGGACTTCAGGCGCTGTATCTCATCGTCGGTGAGGGTGTCCGCTTCAAGGGAACCCAGCCGCACACGCTCGATGCCATCGACCTGCGCTGCCATGACTGCGTCTGCGGGGGTGCAGCCTATATCTTCCCCATAGCAGCCGATGTTTATTCCCGTGAGGACTATCTCGCGGTTACCCGCAGCGGCTGCCTGCTGCGCCTGACGCGCTATCTCCCCGGGTCTGCGGGAGCGCACGCGCCCCCTCGCGGTAGGGATTATGCAGTAGGTGCAGAACCTGTCGCAGCCGTCCTCTATCTTGATGAACGCGCGGGTGCGGTCGAGGTCGGCGGCCGAGGAATTCTCGTCGAATTCCCTCGTCATCTGCGAAACACAGACAAGCGGCTGCTTTTCAGCAGCGAATTGCTCCACCAGCTGCGGGAGCCTTGGTTTATCGGCGTTTCCGGTGATTATATCCGCGCCGCTGTCCCGGGCTGCTTCGTCCGGGTAAGCCTGGGGATAGCACCCGCACAGCACCGTTATACAGTCCGGGTTCAGGGTGCGGCAGTGCGAGACTGCCTGGCGCGCCTTTTTCACCCCGGCGCCCGTCACCGCGCAGGAATTTATGATACAGACGTCCGCTGGGGCGCCGTCCTCCACCGGGGAATACCCCGCAGCAATGAAAGCTTCGTGTATCGCGGCGCTCTCGCAGGAATTCACCTTGCAGCCGAAAGTTGTTATACTGAATGTCATACGGAACCTCTTTCCGACAGGATATGCCACCGATGTCCGACGTTTTGCGGCAGGCGTTTCAGCGGCGTTTGTAATTTTAGCCAAAACAAAAACTTGATATAACAATATTATACTTGATTATTCCGAAATTTGCAATAAGCTATTGACTATTTTTCAGTTTGCGGCTATACTTATTATCAGAGGAAGTTGATTCCTCGGAATATATCTACAGAAAGGCGGCGGCTGTTTTATGAAGAAAATGAAAGTTATGCTCGGTTCCATAGAGGACGTTAAGGAATTCGTAGCGCTGACCAACAGCTACTCTGTCGAAAGCGACCTGGTATCCGGAAGATATGCGGTAGACGCAAAGTCCATCATGGGTATTTTCAGCCTTGACCTTGCAAAGCCGCTTGAGTTCGTCGTCCACAGCGAAACCAAAGAGGCTGACGAACTGCTCGACGCAGTGACAAAGTTCAGAGCAGAGTGATTTCTCGACCACACATTCACACATCACGGAAAGGAAGTATTTATTATGAAAACAGTTAAGATCAACATCAATACCATCAACGACGTTAAGGATTTCGTTACCATCGTATCCCGCTGCGATTATGACGTGGATATCGTATCCGGCAGATATGCCATCGACGCAAAGTCCATCATGGGTATCTTCAGCCTCGACCTCTCCAAGGAGCTGACCCTGAATATACACAGCGACGACTGCGCAGATTTCCTCGATCAGATCAGCAAGTACATCGTAAAGTAATTCTGAATTCTTAATCCGGAATTATTGCGTCCTGCTTCGCAGGACTTTATCTCAACAGAATCACAAAGGGCGGAAGTTATTTTCCACCCTTTGTTTTTTGCAATAAATCAGGGCGCAATGTGTATTTTGCCAGAATGACTATGCAAAAATTGCATAATTCGTAAAAAATCCAAAAATATTATTTACAAGCCGGCAGAATAGTGATATAATAAGTATGTATATAAATCGTGTGCTGTCCACGCACACAGGAAAGGATACACTACCATGGATATCAGAATTGAAAAAACCAAGAACCCCAAGCAGAAGCCTGCCGACGAAACCAAACTCGGCTTCGGACATATCTTCACCGACCACATGTTCGTCATGGAATATGACACCGGCATGGGCTGGCACGACGCACGCATAGTCCCCTACGGTCCTATCGAGCTTGCGCCTTCCGCAATGGTTCTGCATTATGGTCAGGAGATCTTCGAGGGTCTCAAGGCTTACAGAACTCCTTCCGGCGACATTCAGTTCTTCCGTCCTGAGGAGAACTTCAAGAGAATGAACGTTTCCGCTGAGCGTCTGGTCATTCCGCAGATCAACGAAAAGGACGCGCTCGAGGCGCTCCACAAGCTGGTCGAGATCGATAAGGACTGGGTTCCGCACATCGACGGTGCTTCCCTGTATATCCGTCCGTTCATCTTCGCTGCTGACCCGTTCCTCGGCGTACGCCCCGGCGACAAGTACTACTTCATGATAATCATGAGCCCCTCCGGCGCTTACTACAGCACCGGCATCAACCCCGTAAACATCTACGTTGAGACCAACTACGTCCGCGCCGTAAGAGGCGGTATGGGCTTCACCAAGACCGGTGGTAACTACGCAGCTTCCCTGGCAGGTCAGGACGAGGCTCACAAGCAGAACTACTCCCAGGTACTGTGGCTCGACGGCGTTGAGCGCAAGTACATAGAGGAAGTCGGCGCAATGAACATCATGTTCGTTATCGACGGCGAGGTAGTTACTCCGTCTCTGCAGGGCAGCATACTTTCCGGTATCACCAGAAAGTCCGCGCTGGAACTCTGCAGAAAGTGGGGCATGAAGGTTTCCGAGCGCCGCATCACCATTCAGGAAGTTGCCGACGCTTACGACGCAGGCAAGCTTGACGAGGTATTCGGCACCGGTACCGCGGCTGTTGTTTCCCCTGTCGGCCACCTCAAGTGGGGCGATAAGGTCATGGAGATCGGCGGCGGCAAGATAGGCCCTGTTACCCAGAAGCTTTACGACACCATGACCGGCATGCAGTACGGCAAGATCCCGGACGACATGGGCTGGATCGAGAAGCTCTGATTTATTGACTAACTGAATAATTTCACGCTGGTATTACTTTTAGTATATCAGCGTGATTTTGTATATTTGCTTATAAGTTATTTTGCACGAGCAATATACTAGCTGTTATATAAGCAACTTTCAAGTGCCGATTACCTAAAGTATAATATATAATGTAAAATATCAAATGTATCAGGAGAGCAGTATGGAATACCGCAGACTTACACCAGATGACCTTGACATATTCATCAGCATGCGCATAAATCAGCTCCGCGAGGAGGGCGCAAAAGACGAAACCGACCTGCGCCCGGCGCTCCTTGATCATTACACCCGGCACATGGCAGACGGGACGTTTGTGTCCTGGCTGGCAGTGGACGGCGGAAAGATAGTGGGCACCTCCGGAATGTCGTTTGTCGAAAAGCCGCCTTATTTCGGCTGTCCCAGCGGAAAAATGGGGCTTCTGTCGAGTATGTTCACCGACCCGCAATACCGCAGGCGCGGAATTGCCAGAAAGCTGCTTTCGCTTGTCGTTGAAGAAGCCCGCAATTACGGCTGCGGCACCGTGCAGATAACCGCTTCGGATATGGGCGTGCTGCTTTATACGGATTTCGGGTTCGTTAAAAACGGGAATTTCATGCAGTACAAGCTGTAGAACGTTTCTGAAAATAACGTGAAAAATTTGCAGCGCAGGTTGACAAACAATTAATTATGGTGCTATAATTATCATGTTGCAAAAATACCATAAAGAGAGGTGAGCAGAGTTGAAAAACGGTGACAGTCACGGGCGAAGTACACAGTATCGCGCCCGGAAAAATACGGTCGGCTCTGCCCGCCGTTATAATAAAACAGCATAAATCGGCGCATACTGTGCCCGGGTCACTTTCTGTCAGATGCAGCAAAATTTGATCGAAAGGTAAGGGTACTATTATGGCAAACAACGAGATCATCATCAGGGACCATGCAGCAGATATCGCGGAACTCATCAGGGGAGATCTCTCACCCAAGGCGCTGCAGGTGCGGCTGGAGGAATTCCACGCAGGAGATATCGCAAAGGCAGCGGAGCTTCTCACCCCCGCCGAGCGCACAAAGCTTTTCCGCACGCTAGAGCCGGACTCCCTCGCGGACGTGTTCGAATACATCGAGCCGGAAAACGCTGCGGAATACCTCCGCGAAACCGACCTGCGCAAAACCGTTCTGCTGATAGGCAAAATGGAAACCGACGCGGCTGCAGACGTGCTGCGTGAATTCCCGAAAGAAATGCGGAACCAGGTCGTTGACCTGCTGGACGGCGATTTCAGAAGAAAGCTGGAGCTTATCGTATCCTTTGACGAGGACGAGATAGGCAGCAGAATGAGCACAAACTACATCTCCATCAATTCTGAAATGACCGCTGCAGAGGCGACCCGCGCGCTGATGAACCAGGCGCGGGAAAACGACAATATCCAGACGGTGTTCGTCAACGCGGCAGACGGCTGCTTCTGCGGCGCGGTAGGTCTGCGGGAGCTTCTCATAGCGGAGAAGCACTCCGCAATAAAGCCGCTGATACAGACGGCATTCCCGTACGTTTACGGCAGCGAGGAGGTAGACAGCTGCATCGAAAGGCTGAAAAGCTACTCCGAAAGCAGCGTGCCGGTGCTGGATAACGACAATCGCATTCTGGGCGTGATCACCCTCGAAAACCTGCTGGAAGCAGTAGACGACGAAATGGGCGAGGACTACGCAAAGCTGGGTGGTCTTTCCGCAGAAGAGGACCTCAACGAGCCGCTTTTCGCAAGCCTTAAAAAGCGCATGCCGTGGCTGCTGATACTCCTGGTGCTGGGAATGCTGGTTTCCAGCGTGGTGGGAGCGTTTGAAAAGGTGGTTTCGCAGCTGACGCTGATAATGGCGTTCCAGTCGCTGATACTCGACATGGCAGGAAACGTCGGCACACAGTCCCTTGCGGTGACTATCCGCGTGCTTATGGACGAGGAACTCACCCTCGGCAAAAAGCTGAAGCTGGTCGCAAAGGAAATGCGCGTCGGGCTTTTCAGCGGGCTGATACTGGGCGTTCTCTCCGTCGCTTTCGTGGGACTTTACATCATGCTGTTCAAGGGGTATGACGCGGGGTTCTCGTTCGCGGTTTCCGCGTGCATAGGCGCGGCGCTTATGCTGGCTATGCTTATCTCCAGCGGCGTCGGCACGCTTATCCCGCTGTTCTTCAAGAAGATAAAGATAGACCCGGCTGTGGCTTCCGGTCCGCTCATCACTACGGTCAACGACCTCGTGGCGGTAGTAACCTACTACGGGCTGAGCTGGCTGCTGCTTCTGCAGGTTCTTCATCTGGCATAATACTTCAAACAGGGCAGATTATTTTGCCCTGTTCTTGTTTATTAAAATCTCCAAAAACTATTGAATTCCGGAAGGAAATTTGGTATAATTGTATACAGCGGAATGTAAACGATTTTACCCCCAAACGGTGAGATCAAAGTAATATATCTGAAAGGAAGTACCCTATGTTATCAAAAATCGGAATTCGACCCGTCATCGACGGCAGACAGTTTGGTATCCGCGAGAGCCTTGAAGTGCAGACCATGAACATGGCAAAAGCGGCGGCAGAGCTCATCTCATCAAAGGTGCGCCACGCCAGCGGAGAGCCAATGGAATGCGTCATTGCCGACACCACCATCGGCGGTATCGCAGAGAGCGCCGCATGCGCCGACAAATTCGCGACCGAAAACATTGTAGCCACCCTGACTGTTACCCCCTGCTGGTGCTACGTAACTCAGGTGATAGACGAAAATCCGAACACCATCAAGGCGGTATGGGGCTTCAACGGAACCGAGCGCCCCGGTGCGGTGTTCCTTGCCGCCGCTAATTCCGCGTATGCGCAGATAGGCATGCCCTGCTTCTCGATTTACGGCCACGACGTCAAGGACGCCGACGACGCAGTTATCCCCGCTGACGTGGAGGAAAAGATACTCCGCTTTGCACGCTGCGCAGCCGCTGTCGGAGATATGAAGAACAAGAGCTATGTCAACATCGGTTCACAGGCGATGGGTATTGCAGGCGCTTACTGCAACGAGGATTTCTTCCGGGACTACCTCGGCATTCACCCCGAATGGGTAGATATGACTGAGATAATCCGTCGCGAAAAGCTTGGTATCTACGACGAGGCTGAATACAAAAAGGCTCTCGCGTGGATAAAGGAAAAGTGCCCCGAGGGCGTTGACATCAACCCCACACCGGGCATGACCTACATGCGCCCCGTCCTCTCCGCAAAGGAAAAGGAGGAGAACTGGGAATTCATCGCGAAAATGACCTGCATAATCCGCGATATCCTCAAGGGGAACCCAAAGCTTGCAGAGATGGGCTGGCTTGAGGAAGCAAAGGGCAGGAACGCGATACTTGGCGGCTTCCAGGGGCAGAGAATGTGGACCGACTTCATGCCCAACGCTGACTTCACCGAAGCGATACTCAACACAACGTTCGACTGGAACGGCGCCCGGGAGCCTATCCCCTTTGCGACTGAAAACGACACGCTCAACGGCACGACGCTGATGTTCCTGCACATGCTGACGGGACGCGCTGCGGTTTTCGCTGACGTGCGCACCTACTGGTCCCCCGACTCCGTAAAGCGCGTGACCGGCTGGACCCCCGACGGAAAAGCCGAAAAGGGATTTATCCACCTGATAAACTCCGGTGCGGCTGCGCTTGACGGCACCGGCGCCGTCAAGGACGAGAAAGGCGAGAGCGTGATGAAGCCCTGGTGGGACATGACCGACAAGGACATCGACGCCTGCCTTAAAGCCACCACATGGCCCTGTGCAAATCTCGGCTACTTCCGCGGCGGCGGTTTCTCCTCCAGTTATTCCACACAGGGAGTTATGCCCTGCACATTCGCCCGCGTGAACTACATAAAGCACCTCGGTCCGACGATACAGATAATCGAGGGCTACACCGTTGAACTCCCAGAGGAAGTCAACAAGACCCTGTTGGGACGCACCGACCCGACATGGCCCTCCACATGGTTCGCGCCTATCACGGTTCCGGGCAAGGTTGCGGTTTCAGATGTGTACAACGTCATGGCAAACTGGGGAGCAAACCACGGCTGCTTCGTATACGGTCACATCGGCGAGGACCTCGTGACGATGGCGAGCATGCTGAGAATTCCCGTTTCGCTGCACAACCTTTCGGACGAGCGTCTGTTCCGTCCGCACGCATGGAGCGCATTCGGCACCACCGACCTCGAGAGCGCAGACTACAGGGCTTGCGCAGCTTACGGCGCAATGTACAAGTAATATTCAGGAACACCACAGGGCGAGAGAAAACTCTCGCCCTGTTCAGTCTGTCGAAAAAATCGATTTTGCCCGCGAAGCGGGCTTTTGAAATCCGTTTTTTGCC
>ERZ779851.2881-NODE-2881-length-12261-cov-2.451417_pt1 | contig 12261 bp, 10 predicted proteins | sample MGYA00511094_ERZ779851 | MGnify/ENA primary metagenome ERZ779851 (study PRJEB29588, sample SAMEA2155512) | human gut metagenome | biome: human gut; feature: human-associated habitat; material: faeces | place: Denmark | collected 2008/2010 ...
GAAAGTTTCGTTTTCAACACTTGAACTCTTTCTCCTGTTATGCAAACAATTGAAACTTCTTCGTCACCTACATTTGTGCAGTCTGCTTTATATTTCACAAACATAGGCCATGTGGAAATAGTACTATTTGTACTCTTTGGCATTGCAGCACAAAACATACAACCTTTTTCTTTTATGGTTGAATCGGTCTCCGGCATTTCTGCAAAAGATTCGATGTCATAAACCACATCCTTTGATAGTTCAAACTTGTTCTTATTCAGGATCCCATATTCGCATATTGTGTCGTCTTCCACATCTGCAACAATAATTACAAAATGTGGATTCTCATCCTCTTGCATTCTCCGTCCATAAAGGTCGAAAATCTTACAGTTTTTAAGTCTCAAGTTTTTTCTCATTTCTTAGTTCTTCGCTACATTTAGCAAGGCTTGCTTATCTCTTCAACTTTTGTTACCGGCTAATTTTATCATAATTTCTTATATTGTGCAAATTTATGTCTACTACAAAAAACTCTAATTTTTTTTAATAGAAAAAAGGGATTTAATGAACGTCCCCAAATCCCGAATTTTTTTCGCAGGACGCCTCAAATCCCTATTATATTATTTAGCTGCTTTTACTTTTAATTCTACTTTATCGTCTTTAGCTACTAATTTTGCTTCTAGTCCAGGTTTAATATTTCCATCTAGTATTTCCTCTGCTAATTTGTCTTCTACAATATTTTGTATTGCTCTACGAAGTGGTCTTGCACCGAATTCTTTGTCTACACCTTTCTTAGCAATTAACTCTTTTGCTGAGTCATCAATTTCTACTTTATAGTTTTGAAGTTCTAATCTCTTTTGAACTTGTTTTAACATTATCTCCATTATTTTGTTTATATCTTCGTTGTTTAGTTTATGGAATACAATGATGTCATCAATACGGTTTATGAATTCTGGTCTAAATTGTTTCTTTAATTCTGCTAAAACTTCCTTTTTAATATTCTCATATTCTTGTTTCTCATTTTCTGCACTCTTGTCATTAGCAAATCCTAATTTGTTCTTGTCTGTTATTAGTTTTGCTCCAACGTTTGATGTCATTATTATAATTGTGTTTTTAAAGTTTACAGTTCTTCCTTGTGAGTCTGTTAGTCTTCCATCTTCTAGTATTTGTAATAACATATTCATTACATCAGGATGAGCTTTTTCCATTTCATCAAATAATATTACTGAATATGGTTTTTTTCTTACTTTTTCTGTAAGTTGACCACCTTCGTCATATCCAACATATCCTGGAGGCGAACCTATTAATTTTGCAACAGAATGTGATTCCATAAATTCAGACATATCAATTCTTATCATTGCATCTTCATTTCCAAACATTGCTTCTGCTAATGCTTTTGCAAGTTCTGTCTTACCAACACCAGTTGGTCCTAGGAATAAGAATGAACCGGTTGGTCTGTTTGGATCTGTTAGTCCAACTCTGCCTCTTCTTATAGCTTTTGCTACTGCAGACACAGCTTCATTTTGACCTATTACCCTCTTATGAAGATTCTCTTCTAAGTGTCTTAATTTATCACTTTCTGTTTCTGTAATCTTGTATGCAGGAATTCCTGTCCATCTTGCAATAACTTCTGCTATGTTTTCTTTGTTTAGCGTAATTACATTTTTAGTATTGCCATCCTTCCATTTTGCCTGTTCTTCTTCTAATTTTTCTTTTTTAGTTCTTTGTTTATCTCTTAATTTAGCTGCTTTTTCAAAGTTTTGTGTTGCTATTGCTTCTTCTTTTTCTTTGTTGACTTTTTCTATTTCTTCTTCTAATTTTCTTATTGAGTCTGGTTTTGTATATGATTGCATTTTTACCTTTGAAGCCGCTTCATCAATTAAATCTATCGCCTTATCTGGTAAATATCTATCATTTACATATCTTATTGATAAGTCAACTGCTGCTTTTATGGCATCATCTGTTATTTTTACATTATGATGAGCCTCATATTTATCTCTTAATCCTTCTAGTATTTTTATTGCATCTTCCTCAGATGGTTCTTCTACTGTTACAGGACTAAATCTTCTTTCTAGTGCTGCATCTTTTTCTATATATTTTCTGTATTCGTTTGTTGTTGTTGCTCCTATTACTTGAATTTCACCTCTTGCCAAAAGTGGTTTTAAAATATTTGCTGCATCAACTGCGCCCTCTGCAGAACCAGCTCCAACTATTGTATGGATTTCATCTATGAATAAGATTACATCTCCTGCTTTTCTTACTTCATCTAGTGATTTTTTGATTCTTTCTTCAAAGTCTCCTCTATACTTTGCACCAGCTACCATACTTGATATGTCAACACTTACTACTCTTTTATTCTTTAATGTCTCTGGTACATCTCCTGCAACTATTTTCTCAGCTAATCCTTCTGCGATAGCAGTTTTTCCAACTCCTGGTTCACCAATTAAACAAGGATTATTCTTTGTTCTTCTTGATAATATTTGGATTACTCTATCTATTTCTGTACTTCTTCCTATTACTGGATCTAGCTTTCCTTCTGTTGCTCTTTTTGTTAAATCACTTCCATATTGATTTAATGTTGGTGTAGAATTGAAGCTTCCTCTATTTGCTCCTCTTTTTGCTCCTTGTTCTTTGCTATCAGTTTCATTTATTGTTTTGACAATTTCGTTGTATAATTTTTGAGGATTTACATTTAAATCCATCATTATTCTTACAGCTACACTGTCGCCCTCTCTCATTATACCAACTAATAAATGTTCTGTTCCTATATATTGACTATTCAATCTTCTTGCTTCCATAAATGCATTTTCTATTACTCTCTTTGTTCTTGGAGTAAATCCTATTGCATCTATATCTGTAATAGAAGCTTCTTCATTTATTCCTATAAGGTCTTCAATTTCTTTAAGCACTTCCGCACTAGTAATCCCTTGGTTTGCTAGTACTTTGCTTGCGACACCATTTGCCTCTTCTACTAATCCGTATAAAAGATGTTCTGTGCCTATATAATTGTGTCCTAATTTTGCTGCAATTTCATTTGCAATTTCTAATGCAATTTCTGCACTGTTTGTAAATTTGTATTTCATAATAATTCACTTCCTTCTTTGTATATTTTGACAAATTTACTCGTTTATAATCTGTCTAATTACCTCTGTTCTCTTTGCATCTCTTTCTTTTTTAGACATTTCTTTTCCTAGATATTTCTGTAGATTATATGGTTTTGTGTATAAATATAATTTTTTTATTTTGAAATCATTTAACTCTGCAATTACTCCCATATCTGTTCCTAGTTTCACATCTGATAGTAGGTTTAAACATTCATTGCTGCTCAATAATCTTGCATTTGATAGTACACCAAATGCTCTATAAACTTTATCAGCAAATCCAATTTCGTTTTTACCTAGATATTTTCTAGCAACTCTTTCTTGCTCTATGATTTTTTCTACTATTGTTTTCATATTTTTTACTATCTCTTGCTCTGTCACTCCTAGAGTTTGATTGTTAAATATTTGATACATATCTCCTATATTTTGATTTTCATCTCCATATATTCCTGTTATGCTCATTGCAAAACTATTTACTGCGTGAAATACCTTGTTTAAGTTTCCTGTCTTTGCTAAGCCTGGAAGATGCATTGTTACTGATACTCTTGCTCCTGTTCCAACATTTATTGGACAAGCTGTTAAGTATCCATATTTTTCACTATATGCATATGGTAATAACTTTTCCATTTTTTGATCTAATTCAACTGCCAAATTCATAAGTTCTTCTAAAGCTATTCCCTCTCCAAAAACTTGAAGTAATAAATGGTCTTCGCTATTTATCATTATGCATATGTTCTCTTCTTTATTTATTGCTATTGCTGTGTTCTCACCTTTTTCTATAAAATCTGGTGTAATTAATTTTTTCTCTACTAATGATATTTTAGTTATTTCATCCATATCTTTTAGTTTTAATAATTGAAGTCCATAGCCTAATGAAGGGATGATTTCTTCAACCTTATCTAAGATTTGCTTTTTTTCGTCTTCACTGCATTTGTTCTCAAATTTAAAACCTTTTAAGTTTCTTGCTAGTCTAACTCTTGTACTAACAACTACATCTGAATCTTTTCCATTTTGTAAATACCAGTTTGACATATTATTACTTCCTTTCATTTAGTTTTTTGATTTCATCTCTTAGTTTTGCTGCATCTTCATATCTTTCTTCTTTTATTGCTTGATTCAATTCTTGTGTTAATTTTTCTGTTTCGCTCATTTTCTTCTCTGGCTTTTTATTTTCACCTATGTTAGAAAGTTTCTCATCTATATTTAGAGGTTTTCTTCCTATATGTTTTGTTCCTCCTTGTATATTTCTCAATACACTTTCTAGTCTATCTCCAAACATATCATAATCAGAAGGACATCCTAAAAGTCCAGTTTTTATGAAATCATCATATAATTCTCCACAGTTATTGCACTGACTGTGTTTTTCTCTTACGAAACTTGGTAAAAGTTGCTCATCTGTGAAGAAGTCATCTAAGAAATTAGAAAAATGTATTGGCATATTGATTTTAAAATTATCAATTCCTAATTTAGATGCACAGTCCTCGCATAGCACCATTTCCTTTTTTACTCCATTAACGATTTGTGTATATTTTACATTTGCTTCATTCTTTCCACAATTTTGACATAACATAATAATTACCTCCTTTTATGTTTAGTCTTCAACTAAATTTACTAACATATTTTTAAATATGTTTGCTCTTAGTCGATCTCTATCTTTTGGGTCAATATTTAAAACATTGTCACTCGTTGCGACCTTTAAAAGTTTTGCCTCATTTGGTGTTATCATTTTATATGATAGAAAATTGCTAATAAAAATGCTTACTTCTTGTGCCGTTATAGAATTTCCCATACTTGATATTATATGCATAAAATAATTGCTTTTTGTGATGTTTACTTTTGTAATTGTAATATGTCCTCCACCACCACGTTTGCTTTCTACATAGTACCCTTGCGTTGGTTTAAACCTTGTTGATATTACATAGTTTATTTGTGATGGTACGCAATTAAATTTTTCTGCTAAGTCATTTCTTTGTATTTCTATTTTATTCTCTTCTTCAAAAAGTTCTTTTATAAATTCTTCTATCATATCTGACATTCTCATTTCAGTCGCCTCTTTTCTTTTTTGACTTTGACTTTCTTTGACCTATATAAATATTATAGCACGTTTTTTTATGTTGTCAATATCTTTTTTAAAAAATTTCAAAATTTTTTCGTAGGTCAATTAAAAATTTCACCCAAGAGGTAAGCGTTCCTCTTGGGCGAATTCATTTTAGTCTTTTTTTATTAGTTCTTTTAAATCTTCTCTTGTAAAAGTATATTTCTTATTGCAGAAATTGCATACAATTTCTATCTTTTCTTCTTCATTTATTATTTTTTCTAACTCCTCTTTGCCTATTGCTATAAGACCTTTCTCACATTTTTCTTTTGAGCAATTACACTGATATTCTGGATTAGTTTCTGACAATATTTGTAGATTTTCATCTCCTGTTACAGTTTTTGCTATTTCTTCCAATGTTTTGTTTTCGTCTAACATTTTGCTTATTGGTTCTATGTTCTTTACCTGTTCTTCAATTTTTGTGATTATTTCATCTGTTGCATCTGGCATTAACGAAAGTTTATATCCTCCCGCTTCTTTTACTCCATTTTTATCAACTAATACACCTAGTGCAATAACACTTGGAGTTTGCTCTGATGTTGCAAAGTAATTAGTAAAGTCTTCCGCAATCTCTCCACTAACAATTGGTGTCATTCCTACATATGGTTTGCCAATCCCTAAATCTTTAATTATGTACAACATTCCATATTTTCCAACAGCTTTTCCTACATTTAACTTTCCGTTTTCTTCGTTTAATGGTAAATCTAATTTTGAGTTTTCTACATATCCTTTAACATTACCATTACATTCTCCGACTGCTGTTACCATTCCTATTGGTCCATCACCTTTTATTTGATTTGTTATAGATTCTTTTTCCTCTTTAGTTTCGTAGCCCATTATACTTGTTATTGTAAGTAATCTTCCTAGAGTAGCAGTTGCCGTTGGGCTTAAATCGTGTAATTTTCTTGCTTCTTCTACTAAATTTGTTGATGAAATACATTTTATACTTACTTTTCCATCATATGCTAAACAATCTATTATTCTGTCTTTCATTTTATTGCTCCTTTTTTATAAATTTTGCTACAAAGAATCCTTCCATTTCTTTTGATGGTAGTATTCTTTTTGCTTTGCTAATTTCTTTATTTGAATCTGTATTAAATGCTGGCATCATCTGTTTTACTTCTAATTTTACTTCTTCTTGCTTTATCTCAAAATTATCTAATGCCCATTCTATTATATTTTCATTTTCTTGTCTATTTAAAGTACAAGTTGAATATACTAATGTTCCTCCTGGCTTTAGTGCTTCATATGCACTTTTAAATAATTTTTTCTGTACTTTCACTAGTTCATTCACTGTTTTTTCTGACCATTGTTTATAACTTTGAACATTATAAATTGTAAATCTGCCTTCTCCGCTACAAGGTGCATCTAGTAATACTTTATCAAATTGTTCTTGATATTTTTCTCCTAACTTTTCCCCTCTTTCATTTATAACTTCTACAATGTTTGCTCCTTGCATTTCTACATTATATTTTAATCTTTCACATCTAAGCTTGTCTAACTCGTTTGCCAAAATGTAGCCTTTTCCATTCATTATAGATGCCATTTGGGTTGTTTTTCCACCTGGTGCTGCTGTTAAGTCTAATACTTTTTCTCCTTCTTTGGGGTTTAGAACGAGTGGCGGAACCATACTTGGTAAACTTTGTAAATATATTTTTCCTTCTTTGTATATCTCTAATTTTTGTATGTCTTTTTCTGTTGCGTTTTTTATTACCAAAGCATCTTTATACCATAAAACTCTTTCAAATTTTATATTTATGTCTTTAAAATATCTCATTAAATCTTGTATATTATATTTTAAATTGTTTACCCTTAATGTTGTATATCTTTTTTCTGCTATGCCTCTTAATATGTTATCAACCGTTCCTGGCGAGAACATATCATATAAATTTTCTATAAATTTTTCTGGTAGTCTGCTTTTTATTTGTGTTATTCCTGCCATTATTTAAAAGCTCCTTTTTACGATATTTGTTATTATACCATAAACTTCGGAGCTTTTAAACCTTTTATTCTATTTTATTACTTTTTCTGCATATGAATTGTTAACTATTTTGCTATATGGTGCTTTTGTTTCTAGTTCTCCCGCTTCTGTCATTATTAATTGTAGTTTGTCGAATGCAGCCTCAGATAAAACTGGAGTTTCGTTCCAAGCGTCTATGTCTTTATAGCTTTGAACTGATTTTTCTAATGATTCTACGGATGTGCTTGGGAAATAGCTTTGTATTGCTTCTGCTACCTCTTTTGCAGAGTGTTCTTTTACCCATTTTTGACCCTTATATACTGCTCTTGTAAATCCTTCTATTACATCGCTATTTTTTTCTATATAGCTCTTCTTAGCACAGTAAGCAGTATATGGTACTTCTCCTGCTGCTTCTCCAACAGATGCTACCACATATCCTTTTCCTTCTGCTTCTGTCATTGATGCTGTTGGTTCAAATAATGTAACATATTCAGCATTTCCACCAGCAAATGCTCCTGCCATTAAGTCAAATTGAATACTGTCGTCTAGTGTTAAGTCTGTTTGTGGATTTAGTCCATTTTGTTTTATAACATATTCCAATGTCATATATGGAACTCCACCTTTTCTTCCTGGTATTACTGTTTTTCCTTTTAAATCTTGCCAAGAGAAGTTATCTGTTTTGTTTTTGCTAACTAAGAATGAGCCATCCCTTTTTGTTAATTGACCAAATACTTCTACATAGTCTTCTTTTCCTTCATTATAAACATATATTGCAGCTTCTGGTCCACATAGTCCTATATCACTTTGACCTGCTAAGATAGATGTCATTACTTTATCTGCTCCTTGACCTGTTGTAATTTCTAGTTTTAGACCTTCTTCTTCAAAAAATCCTTTTGCAATTGCTGCATATTGTGGGGCATAAAATACTGATCTTGTAACTTCGTTTAATTGAATAGTTTTTAGCTCTGCTTGTTCTTGCTTTTTATGTGTCGTGAAATAATAAATGCTAAATGCAATTATTATAATAAGTATTACAGCTATAACACCTGCTATAATTTTCTTCATAAAATTTTCCTTCCTTTCTTTTTTATGGCTTCTGCCATTTATAAAATATATTATGAAGAAAAATGGAATTATGTGAATTTTATAATTTTATATCTGCTATATTAGAAATAACACAGTTGTAAAAAGAATATTCGTCGACAAAACATCTTCAAACTCATTATAAAATTATAAATCATCAATTTTAAATGAGTTATTTGAGTTTTGTCTAGAATATTTTTTTCCAATGTGTTATTTCTGATTCATCATATTGCTTTAAAAGTATTTATAAGCCTATTTCACAACTTTCTTTTCTAGTAATACTATTGTCTCATACATTAGTGCTGCAACTACTGCTAGTATTATTACGCTGGTCATTACTAAGTCTAGTTTAAATACTTGGCCTCCATATACAATTAAGTAGCCAAGTCCTCCTTTAGATACTAAAAATTCTCCAGATATTACACCTACAAGTGAAAGTCCTATGTTGACTTTTAGTGTATTAAATAATGTAGAAATGTTTGCTGGTATTACTACTTTTGTTAGTATTTGAAATTTATTTGCATTAAAGGTTTGGGCCATTCTTATTTTTTCTTTATCTGTATTTATTAATCCATTTAATATGTCTAGTATTGTTACAATTAGTGATATTGCAAGTGCCATAACTATTATTGCTGGCATTCCTGCACCAACCCATATAATTATTACTGGTCCTAATGCTACTTTTGGAAGTGCATTTAATATTACTAAAAATGGCTGAGCTACTTTAGAAATAAATGGTGACCACCATAGTATTATTGCAATTATTGTTCCCATTGTTGTTCCAAGTAAGAATCCTACTAGTGTTTCTATACAAGTTATTTTTAAGTGTCTTAATAAATCATTTGATGTTAAATTTAAAAATGTTTTTACAATTCTTGAAGGTTGACTCGTTATAAAACTATCTATTTTTCCTAATCTTGCAAGTATTTCCCATATAGCAATAAATGCAATTACTATTAATATTTGAGTTATAAAAATTTCGGCTTTATTAAGTTTAATTTTCTTTAAGTATTTTTTTCTGTCATCAGACATAATAATCTTTTCTATTTTATTTTTGCGCTGCTTTATCATATTTTTCAAGCTCCCTCCACATTAAATTAAAATATTTACTAAACTTTGGATTTTCTCTACAGTTTAGCGGAGTTCTATTTTCCATTTCGAAGTTTATTCTATAAATTGTTTTTACTGTTGCAGGTCTATTACTTAAAACAATTACCCTATCAGACATACTAATTGCCTCAGATATATCGTGTGTTACCATTATTGTTGTTATATTTTCCTGTTTCAAAATTTTGTATATATCTTCTGTTACCATAAGCCTTGTTTGATAATCTAATGCTGAAAAAGCTTCGTCTAATAGTAAAACCTTTGGTCTAATTGCAAGTGTTCTAATTAAGGCAACTCTTTGTCTCATTCCTCCAGAAAGCTGGTTTGGATATTTATCTTTAAATTCGTATAAACCATATTTTTTTAATAGCTTATTTACATATTCTTTATTTTCTTCTGTTAATGACTTTTGAATTTCTAAACCTAATAGTACATTTTTGTATATAGTTCTCCATTCTAATAGGTTATCTTTTTGCAACATATATCCTATTTTTCCATCTATGTATATTGTTCCATTTGTTTTTGACTCTAAATTTGCTATAATTGATAAAAGCGTGGATTTTCCACATCCACTTGGTCCTATTATACTTACAAACTCTCCTTCTTGAACTTCAAAATTTATGTTTTTTAATGCTTCAATTTCACCATTTTTTGCCTGATATGTTTTGCTAATATTCCTTACTTTTAATATTTTCTTTTTTTCATCTATATTATCCAAAATTATCCCTCCATTTAATGGTTTTATTATATTTTATGTTTACTATGGTTTTTAAGTGATATTAAAAGTAAAAAATAGAGTATCTACTTTTTTACCGTAGATACTCTATTTGTTGGCATTATAGCTATTTTCTTAATTTTTTAATCTTTTCCGTTTATTTTTAATAGTTTGAATAATTCTACAATTATTATTGGTGCTATTACTAACAATATTGTTTCAATTATGTTTTGTACTGGCAATAATGGAATGCTGAATATTGCTCTTAATGCAGGAACTGCTAAAATTACTATCATTAATAAACTTGAAATTCCTATTGCACCAAATAGCTGTTTATTTCCACCTATTCCTGTTTTAAAGATTGATTCTTTGTTATTTCTTATGTTAAATACATGTATTAATTCTGAGAATGCAAGTACTATAAATGTCATTGTTTGACCAATTTCTATTTTTACTTGCTCTTCTGTTAATCCTTCTATTACTGGAACATTTTTTGTAGAAATTCCTATTATAAATGCAGCAAGTGATAATATCCCTATCATTATTCCCTGGTAGGCAATTCTCCAAGTCATTCCTTTTGTAAAAATACCTTTGTCTTTTTGTATTGGCTTTCTTTGCATTACATCATTGTTGGCTGGATCAAATGCAAGTGCTAATGCTGGAAGTGAGTCTGTTACAAGGTTTATCCATAAAATATGGATTGGAAGGAGTGTTTCTATTATTCCGACTGGTATTCCAAATTTGTTTGATAAATATGGTGTTAATAAAATTGCTAAGAATAGTACAACCACTTCTCCTACGTTGCTAGATAATAAAAATTGAATTGCTTTTAGTATGTTGTCATATATTCTTCTGCCTTCTTCTACTGCAGATACTACTGTTGCAAAGTTGTCATCTGTTAAAATTACATCTGCTGCTTCTTTTGCAACATCTGTTCCAACCACTCCCATACTGCAGCCTATGTCTGCTGTTTTTAGTGCTGGAGCGTCATTTACTCCATCTCCAGTCATGGCTACAACTTGACCGTGTGACTGCCAAGCTTTTACAATTCGTACTTTATGTTCTGGTGCTACTCTTGCATATACTCTAATGTTTTCTACTCTTCTTGCCAATTCTTCGTCTGTCATTTTAGAAAGTTCTGCACCTGTTATGGCTTCTTGTCCTTCTTCTAATATTCCTAGTTCTTTTGCAATGGCAACTGCTGTTGTTTTATGGTCTCCTGTAATCATTACTGTTTTTATTCCAGCTGTTTTACATTTTTCAACTGCAAGTTTTGCTTCTTCCCTTGGTGGATCTATCATTCCTACCATACCAACATAGATAAGGTTGTTTTCTATTTTCTCTCCTTCTTTTGGCATATGGTCTAGTTCTTTATAAGCCATGGCAAGTACTCTTAAAGCTTTCTCTGCAAGTTTATTATTTGCCTCGTCTATGTCTTTTTTGGGCTCTTCTATATTCTCTTTTATTTCTCCATTTATTTGATATTTGCTACATTTTTCTAATAATTCGTCTACTCCACCTTTTGTGTATACAACAAATTTGTTTTCAGAAATTTTATGAACTGTTGTCATTAACTTTCTTTCTGAATCGAATGGAATTTCATATACTCTTGGCATCTGATCAAATGCTGCAGGTGTAAAGTCTAACTTAAAGCCCATCTCCACTAATGCTGTTTCTGTTGGGTCACCTGTTAATTCATTATTTGCAGATATTTTTGTATCATTACACAACCCGTGACCATTTGGAAGATATTCTGCGGGATGGCAGGATACGAAGGATGGGTGATAGGGAGTGATGGTTTTGTACATCTTTAGAGGATACACTGGAATTAATGCAAGAGACAGTGATGATGGAAGGGAAGCCTTACTATGGAGTTGGAGGAGTATTAAGGTATTATCCTGTATTTGTTCCGGAATCCTATGTGATTTTGAGATTGCAGCCACGTTTTCAAAATTGGGAATGGGTTCGGTGGAATCAGGAACTTCCACTAGATGCACCTACTTCTTTGCAGGAGGAGGCAAAGCGGTTTAGCAGTTTAAAAGTTGGCTTTCGGGGAGATCTAAAGTTTCAGGAACATCCGGATATTATCGAATTGGCTCCTCTTCTTGAAAGACAGCAAAGAATGGGGCTGAAACTCACACAATCTTAGTAGAAAGGAAAAATAAATGAGAACAAAGAAAATTTCAGCAGTTATGTGCATGGTATTCGTACTGGTAGTTTTGTT
>ERZ779851.2889-NODE-2889-length-12242-cov-2.403299_pt1 | contig 12242 bp, 8 predicted proteins | sample MGYA00511094_ERZ779851 | MGnify/ENA primary metagenome ERZ779851 (study PRJEB29588, sample SAMEA2155512) | human gut metagenome | biome: human gut; feature: human-associated habitat; material: faeces | place: Denmark | collected 2008/2010 ...
CGGATCGGCGGACTGACCATCCGGGACGGAAACGCGGTCAAACAGATCGCAGTGGCTGTGGTTCCCGGTTCACGCTGGATACCCGCCTCCAAAATGAGGGCGGAATCCGGTGCGGAACTGCTTCCGCCGGATGACACACGCACCATGCCGGTCCTGAAATCGAAAAAAGGAAACATCAAGGTCGTTTATCCGTTTGCCCCGATCCGGGCAGGACGTTACATGGTCTTTCATATCGGGCGCAATCCGCTGAAAACCAATCTGTCGATTCTGATCCGCCGGGAGGAAAACGGAAAAGCGGGAATGCCGCTGCTGCGGAAAACCAACAATGCCGCCGAATTTTACAAAGTGGAGAAACTGCTGTGGCGTTTCCGGTGGGATTATCCGATTCAGGGAGTCTATCCGTATGAAATGATGCGGGCTCTGAAATTTCCCGCCTGCGATTCGATGACCGTCCGTTACATGTGTCCGGATCTGGAAATCGCCGGAGCGCTGCTGCTTCCCGCGGATGATCCGGACTTCCTTTCCGAATTCCGCAAGTACTGCTGCGGATTCAATTATCAGCCGCTGAAATTTCAAAAGTCTGAAAGGAGTCTCTGATGAGATCAGCCGTATTGTCAGCAGTTTTTATTATCGCCCTGACCCTGTTTCTTCCTGTCAACGGGACGGATTACGGCAAGCAGCTCCCCGTAACGCGGATCGCAGGGCTCAAGCGCTGCAGCGCCGTGGCTGTCGCGGGAGAATGGCTGTATGCGGCGGGAGACCGCGCCCTTGTCACTTACCGGATCGGAAAAAATCCGCTGGTGCCGGAGGAAACGGCACGGACTCCTCTTGCCGGAGCACGGCAGATCGCGGTTTCCGAACGTTTTCTGTTTATCAGCGCACGGCATTTCGGGGTTTTCGTTTTCGACCGCAGTGATCCCGCCCGTCCGGTCCCGGTCACAAGAATCGACCCCGTCGAACTGGCAACGGGGATCGCCGTTGCGGGGGATGTGCTGTTTGTCTCTCTGCGGGTTTACGGAGTGGAACTGATCGACGTTTCCGATCCGAAAAATCCGCGTCATCTCTCTCTGCTCCGCAACTGCGGTGAGATCCAGTCGCTGTTCAACTTCGGAAACGGGCTCCTCGCCATGGGCGACTGGGGCGGGAAACAGCTCCGCATCGCCGATGTCCGCAATCCCCGCAAACCGGTTGAAATCTCCCGGACGAATCTGGACGGTTACGGCGATGGCGTCTGGGTCCAGGGGAACTACTGCTATGCGTCGACCGGTCATCATTCCCGCGCACGCGGCAAAGAGGAACGCTACGGCAGAGGACACGGGCTGGAAATCTTTGATGTTTCCGATCCGGAACATCCCGTGCGTACCGGCGGGATCAAGTTCCCGGTATATTATGAACTCGGCGACGATTTCTGGACAGTGCGCACGGAGGGCAGGACCGCATACGCAGGAGACACCTACAACGGTGCGTTCGTCATTGACGTCAGCGATCCCCGGAATCCGAAATGTACCGGACGCGCTCAGCTCCCGACCGTAAAACGGAAGAGTTATGAACGGAAAATCCAGGTGGAAGAACCGGACTGCGTAATGGATCTTGCCATCGGACCCGGCGCCATATATCTTGCCGGACCGAGAAGCGGTCTTTTCGCATTCCCCGCCGACACCAGAGGTTCCAAAGGTGTTTCGACGGAAAAGGTCGTTATCCCCCCGCCGCTCCCCTGTAAAGAGATTCCCGGTCTCAAACGGTTTGCGGTGGATGCGCCGGTACGCCGTCTCATTCTGAACGGGAATCAGCTGTACGCCTGCTGTTCCGCGGGCGGGCTCCGTCTGTTCCGGATCAACGGAAACTCGTTGGAACCGCTGCGGGAATGGCGGGACCGGACGGTATACGATGCGGCTGTACATCGCGACCTGCTGTTCACCGCCGAAGGGGATTTCATCCGTTCCAGCCGCATTCAGAAAGACGGCAGTCTTCAGGAACTCGGCAGACTGCGGATCCCGTGGCCGAATGCGGCTCAGCTGATCCGCCTGTTCCGTCAGGGAACAGTTGCCCTGTGCAGCGGCGGAACTTCGCACCTGTACTTTCTCGATGTCAGCAATCCCGCCTATGCGGCTGATCGAACGGGATTCGGGCCGTCTGCTTTACGGCGATATGATACCGGACGGGGAAATCAACGGACTTCTTCCCGTCAACTGGCATTCAGGCGGGATCCGCTGGTACGACCTGAAACGGGAAAACAAATTCCTTGTCCGGTCGCTTCCCGCCATCCGCACCAGCCATCTGTCGGGTGTTGCCCGGAACGGAAACCGTTTTTTCCTCTGGGACCGCAACGGCAGTTATCTGCTGCTTGATCCGGAAAAAACCGGAGAAGCGGAGCGCTGCATGGCGTCAGGAGGTCCCCAGCAGGGAATTCCGAGCGACGGCGGAAACGGCATCATGGCGCTCTCCAACCGTGCCACGGGGGAAGTCGGCGTGTTCGATCTTTCCGATCCCCGCAAGGCTGTGGCAATCCCGGAGCGCTGTTATGATATTTCTCAGGGGATCACTGACCGCGCCGTTTTTTACAACGGACGAATGCTGATTCCCGCATGGAATCTCGGCATCATGATGGAAACTGAAATGAAATAAGATCAAGAACAGGAGATTTGAAATGAATACAAAACAATGGCTGATATGTGCGGCCCTGACGGCATCCGTTTTCTGTGCGGCGGATTCTCTTCTGAACGGGAAATGGCACAACAGCACACCGAAACAAACCACCGTAAGCGTGGAAAATGAAACGGTCTGCATCCGTGTTGACGGAACTCATTCTCTGCACGGTTCCTGGCTGCGTTCCATTCAGCTGCCGAAAAACAGGGAGTATGTTTTTTCCGCCGATGTTTCCGGAGATCAGCCGGATATCGCGTATCTTTCCGTCAAACTGTTCCGCAACAAAAAGGAGATCGCACGTTTCGTTTCCCGGAAAAGCGAAACGTTCAAACGCAATCTTTCCGTTCCGTTTCCGACCGGGGACGCTGATGAAATTCAGCTTCTTCTCCGCACTGATCTCCGGTCGGGATTCTCTGGTGAAAAAGCGTTTTTCCGGAATCTGAAACTGGAAGAAAAGAAACCCGCTCCGCCGCCGGCACCTGCCGCCCGGTTTGAGATCGTTCCCGGCTATGAAGTATGCAGTATCTATCTGAACCGGCTGAATGCAAATGCAGAGGATCAGTTCCGCTGCGAAGTCTCTTACCGGGAAAAAGGAACTGCCGGATGGCGGCCAGCGCTTGACCTTGTCTTCATCCCGCCGGAGAAAGCCGCCCGCGGAAGCATCGTCAAACTGAAAGAAAATACGGAATATGAGCTGAAGCTGGAAATTTCCGACGCCGGGAAAAACGAGACTGAAATATTTCCGTTCCGCACAAAAACACCCAATGTTCCCGTTGCCAGAACGGTTGTTCTGAACAAGGATAATTTCAAGGGACATCTGCGCATTCAGGATGAAGGTTCCCCGAAAGGCTATATCCGTTATACCGCCGCTCCAGGATTTGTTCTGCGCGGCACTCCCGGAAAACCGGAAGTGATCCTGCTGGATCAGGCAAAGTATGTGATCCTCGACGGGCTCACCGTCCGCGGAAACAACAACATGCACGCGATCCATGTCGCTGGCGGAAGCCATCTTCAGATCGTGAACTGCGACATTGCGGGTTATTCTCTGACAGGGACCCACCGTCCAGAACTCGACGGCAAATATTTCAATGAGAAAAACCGTCCGCTGAATTATCATTCCGGGATCCGGATCCGTCACGCCTCCGATGTCCTTGTGGAACGCAATTACATCCACGATCCGAAAGCGCCGACGAATCCATGGTTCTATTCGCATCCCGCCGGTCCGAATGCAGTATTCGTGGAACGCGCGGCGGCACTGGCTATGCGCTACAACGATTTCATCGGAAATGACCTGACTCGCTGGAATGACGCCGTCGAAGGCGGCGGAAACGGACAGGAGTGGGGCGGTTTCTTCCGTGACGGGGAGATCAAAGGCAATTATTTCGTTCTCGCGAACGATGACGGCATTGAACTTGACGGCGGTCAGATGAATGCCCGCATGTTCCAGAACAAGATCGAATACACATTCTGCGGAGTGAGCACAGCCGCCTGCATGAAAGGACCATCCTACATCTTTGAAAACCTTTTTGTCAATCCCGGCGACGTTTTCGACCGCTCCAATGCGGCTTTGAAAAACAATCTCGGCAACAGACTCTGCGGAGTTGGCAGGATCTTTTATTTCAACAATACCGCAGCCGGAAGATTTGTCGGTGTAAGCCAGTTCAACGCATCCGGCAAGGAAGGAACAAAAGCGGTATTCATCAACAACGTCTTTGCTCTTCCCGGCAGATCACTGTTCTACGATGCCGTATTCCGGGACCCCCTCTATTTCTCCAACAACATGCTTTACGGCAGAGCTCTTCCGCAGGAAGCCTTTCACAAAAACGCCAGACACGGCAAACCGTCAATTCTGACGGAAGCCCGTTTTACAGCTCCGGAGCGCGGAAACTTTTCCCTGAAAGCCGGAACCGCCGGAACCGGGGCATCGGAAGAGATCCCCAACTTCCGGACAAAAGGTTCCGACCTCGGAGCCCCGGCGGAACTGCCGTACCGTCCGCTCGGATTCCATACGGATAAAAGCACCCTGCAATTCAACAAACAAAAATTGACGGACAGCATCACCGTCACCGCGGACCGCAACTGGAAAGGCCGTTTCCGGATCATGAAAAATGATTCCACGGATTATCTCTCCGTCAAACCGTCAGACGGTTTTCTGAATCCGGGCGGAACGGCTGTCCTGACCGTTACGGTCGATCCGTCAAAATTGAAACTTGCCAAAGAACACAAGGCGGTATTCCTGATCCGGACGGAAAACGGATTGTCACGTCCGGTGTCTCTCACGATGGATAATTCCCATGACGCCGCACTGGCAAAACGATCCCGTCAGAACGTCATTTACGCATCGTCACTCTCTAAACAGGACAACGGCAGACAAACCATCGAATTCAAAGTCCCCAGAAACGGACGCTATTATCTGTTTGCGTTCACTTCCGGCGGAACCTATGCCGTCAATGCGTCGTTCAACGGGTCTCCAATGGCAAAAGCGGTCTTTTTCAATCCGGCGATGTCCAAACCGGGGAAATCCTGGAAAGGACTCAATCCGGTCCAGAATCCGAATCGTCCGTTTGAGCTGAAACAGGGGGAGACATTCCGGATCGACGTGGAACAGCGGGCAAATTTCAAGTACAATATTCACAACGCCGCACTGGCGGTAACGCCGGAAGAACTGTTGTTTGCTCCGGAAGTGGAATAAATTTTTCCGGGTCTTGACTTTTTGCTCTGGAACCTTTATAGTACAGAAACATTAACAAAGGGATTTCCTATGAAACTGACCGCAGCATTTCTTTCGTTCGGACTCGCCGCAGTCTGCTCCGCTCAAACGATTTTCATTGCAGGCGATTCCACCGCCGCGACCTATTCCGAAAAACAGGCGCCGATGACCGGATGGGGACAAGTCCTGCAGGAATTCACCAAACCCGGCGTCAAGGTCCAGAACCGGGCCATGTGCGGACGGAGCACAAAAAGTTTCCGCGATGAAAAACGCTGGGAACGCATCCTCAATGATCTGAAACCGGGCGACTTCGTTCTGATCCAGTTCGGACACAACGACCAGAAGGAAAAACGTCCCGATATTTACGCCGAAGCAAATACCGCCTACCGGAACAATTTGAAGCGGTTCGTGGAAGAAGTACGGGCAAAACAGGCCAATCCGGTGATCCTGACTTCCGTTTCGCGGCGCCTGTTCCGTAAAAACGGCGAGCTCGCACAATCGCTCGGCAAATATCCGGAAGTCGCCCGGCAGACAGCCAAAGAGACCGGAACACCGTTGATCGACGCCAATGCCATGACCATGGAATGGATCCGGAAAGCCGGTGACAAGGGTTCCATTCAATTTTTCACGCATGTAGCTCCCGGAGAATTCCCCGGCTATCCGAAAGGCTGGAAGGACAACACGCATTTCCGCGAAAAAGGTGCGCGAGCCGTCGCGGAAATGATCGTCAACGATGCGAAAAAGCAGAAACTCGCTCTGGCGGACTGTTTCCGGTAAAAATCCGGAAACGGCCTCCGCGGCGGGAAAACGCAGAACAGCGGCAGCCGCAAAATTTTCACGGCTTTTTTCTTCTGCAACTTGAAAAAACGGTCCCGATACCGTATATTCATTCTCATAATTTCATAACAGGAATATGAGGAGGTATGATTATGGCGAAATTGGGAACGGCTCTGACATCAAGCGCGGTCAAGGTTCTTTTGCTCGGATCCGGCGAACTTGGAAAAGAAGTGGCGATCGAACTGCAGCGGCTTGGAGCCGAAGTGATCGCCGTGGACCGTTATGCAAACGCTCCGGCAATGCAGGTCGCCCATCGCAGTCATGTCATCAATATGCTTGACCCGGATGCGCTCCGCGCTGTCATAGAGCAGGAAAAACCGGCTTATATCGTGCCGGAAATCGAAGCGATCGCCACCTCCGAGCTTCTGAAACTTGAAAAAGAGGGATACCATGTCATCCCCAACGCACGCGCGACCTATCTCACCATGAACCGCGAAGGGATCCGCCGTCTTGCCGCGGAAGAACTCGGACTGCCGACTTCCGGATACCGGTTCGCCGCAACGGAAGAAGAATACCGGAAAGCGGTTGCCGAAGTCGGAATGCCGTGCGTCGTCAAACCCGTCATGAGCTCCTCCGGACACGGTCAGAGCGTGATCCGCACGGAAGCCGATATTGACCGTTCCTGGCACATTGCGCAGGAGGGCGGACGTGCAGGAGCGGGAAAAGTGATCGTGGAGGGGTTTGTGGACTTCGATTATGAAATCACCCTGCTGACTGTGCGGCATGCCGGCGGAACCTCTTTCCTGAAACCGATCGGGCATCATCAGGTCGGAGGAGACTATCAGGAGTCCTGGCAGCCTCAGGCGATGAGCGAATCCGCTCTGCAGAAAGCGGAAAACATTGCAAAAAAGATCACCGACGCCATCGGCGGACGCGGGATTTTCGGCGTGGAGATGTTCGTCAAGGGCGATGAAGTCATTTTCAGCGAAATCAGTCCCCGTCCGCATGATACGGGCATGGTGACGATGATCTCGCAGGATCTTTCCGAATTCGCTCTGCACGCACGCGCCATTCTTGGTCTCCCAATCCCGAACATCGCATTTCATGGTCCCTCCGCATCCAAGGCGATCGTTGCCGACGGCGTATCAAATCATGTTGCGTTCGGCGGACTCGAACAGGTCCTTGCGGAAAATGACACATCCATGCGCATCTTCGGCAAAGGCGAGCTGAACGGACACCGCCGTCTTGGCGTACTGCTTGCACGCGCGGAATCCGTGGAAAAAGCCCTCGCCAAAGTGGAAAACATGAGAGCCGCATTGACTGTCGAACTCTGACCGGAAAACAGAAAGAAAGGCTGAGTCATGATCCGGGTTCTGCTGCTGATTTTATGCTGCTGTTCCCTCTTCGCGGCGGAAGAGGCTCTGCGCGTCCGTATTCCATACGAAGACCGGAAAGCCGCACCCGTTATTGAAACGGAAACCAATATCCGGTCGGAAGACCGGATTCGGCAGCTTCCGAAAAGCAAAACTCAGACTCTCTCCGCGGCATACCCCGATCATCAGAAAGATTATAAGTGGATTCCCGGCTGGAGCCTGAAAGGGACCGGACAACTCCGGGTTCCCGATGCCTCCGCAGTATCCGACGGCAGTTTGATCGCATTTCTGGAGACAACCGGAAAAGCGGATGGACCTCAAGGCGGACGGATCATCCTGCTTGATGTTCCGCGCAGACGTCTCTGCGGTTATTTTGAAATCGGGCGGAAACTGTCCGCTCTGCGGCTCGGCAGCACCCTGACTCACGCAGTTGCGTGGGCGGAGGAACAGAAAAGCCTGAATCAGAAAGCGGGATTCTCTGTTCTGAATCTGGAATCCGGAACAGAAACCGCATTTCTGCCGACCGAAAAGCCATACTCTTTTGCGGTTGCCGGAACCAAATTGTTTTCCGCCGATGCCGCGGGGAAAATACGGATGCATGATTTGAACAGGGACGGCGGCAGGGAACTGCTGTCCGGTCCTCACCCGTTCCTCTGTGTCACACCCGACGGTAAAACGGTGATCGCAGCGGCGGATGACGCCTTTTATTATTTTGATGCTGGCAGCGGAGAGGTTCTGCGGAAAGAGCCGCTGCCGTCACCGCTCGGAATATGTGCGCTGACCTGCATGACGCCGGACGGAAGTTCTTTCATTTTTGCTTCGGCTCCTGATCCGCAGGGGCGGCACCGCGTCTTCTTCCGGGTGAACGGCAAACAGAAAGAGGCGGCAAACGATTCCGCCGGAAAATTTGTCTGGCAGGAACGTGATTCCCTGTTCTTTCTCATGCGGGTCATCAAAGGACGCATTTACCGGATCGACGCGGAAACGCTCCGGCCGTTCTCTTACTGCGAACCGAAAACGGTGCGTCCGGGCACACTGGGCACTGTCCGTTTTCTATTTTCCGGAAGCGAACCGGGCGAACTGATCGCAATGGACACGCTCGGAGCGGTCTACTCTCTGAAAAGTGTGGGGAAACGCTGGCGGAAAACCATGATCGTTGATGCCGGAACCCGTTGAAATACAAGATCATTCAAGGACCAAGATGCAGGAATTGACTCTCAAACCGGATGCTTTTGCCTACCGTGGAAAAGCCGTCGCCGCCATGCCTTCGGGCAAACGCTGTTTCATTCGCGGAGGAGTGCCGGGCGACACCCTTTCATGTGAAATCACCAAAGAGAAAAAATCGTATGCGGAAGCGGAGATCCGCGCGGTTCTCCAGCCGTCTCCCGACCGCATCAAACCGGTCTGCCGCTATGCGGGACAGTGTCCGGGCTGTACCTATTCCCAAGTGGACTACTCAACGGAACTTGCATGGAAACAGCGTCAGTTTGAACGTTTCCTGCTTCATTCAAATCTTGCCGACCCATCCGCCATGCGTCCTCCGGTCCCGGCTCCGCAGCGCGCCGGATGGCGCAACAAGATCAAACTCACCGTCGACAAACAGGGAAACGGGATCCGCATCGGTTATCTGATGGAAGACAACCGCACGGTGCTGGATATCCGGGAATGCCTGCTTGCCCGTCCGGAAATTTCACGTCTGATGAGCGCAAAACTCAATGATCCGTCTTTCCGTTCAAATCTGCCGGAAGGACGTTCCTCCCTCACATTCCGTTTCACCCCTCATGACGGCGCACTGCTGCTCGAAGAAGAATCCTCACGGGAATTCCTGACCGATACGATCCGGCCTTATGGAGAATTCGCCGTTCCCCGCAGTTCGTTCTTTCAGATCAATACCGCAATGGCGTCACGACTTGCCGCGGAATTCATCCGCATTGTGGAAAAACTCAAGCCGGAGGTATTTATTGAACTCTACTGCGGCTGCGGCGTATTTTCCGTACTGGCGGCGGAAAACGGCGTCGGCAAAGTCTACGGAGTGGAGATCGACCCCGATTCCGTCCGTGCGGCGACACGCAATCTGCATGAACACGGGCTGCCGCACTGCAAGTTCCTTGCAGGAGACGCGGTCCGTATGCTCGGTCAGCTCCCGCTCCAGACAAAACAGCGTCCGCTTCTGCTGGTCGATCCGCCGCGGACAGGACTGGAACGGCGCGTCATCGACGCCCTCACGGGGAGCACCATCCGCGATGTGGTCTATATCTCCTGCGGTCCGGACACACTCGCCCGGGATCTCGCCCTGTTCCGGGAGCAGGGATGGCGGATCACGCAAACCGGTCTGTTCGACCTCTTCCCGTCAACCGCCCATTTTGAATCTCTGACTCTTCTGAAACGCGGGTAAACATCATGCGGCAGCACGGATCTGCCGGAGAAAACTGTGCTGTTCGCCTTTACCAGCGCGGCAGGGCACCGGGAGCGGCTGCGGCAAAAATACCGGAAAGCCGGACACGGCGGACTGCTTGATTATGAAAAGCTGGAGCTCCTGCTGACATTCGCCATCAGCCGCCGGGACGTCAAGCCGATCGCCAAAGCCCTGCTGAAACAGTTCGGCTCTCTCAGCGGCATCATGGACGCCACGGAGGAGCGGCTGACCCAAATTCCCGGCGTCGGCGAAAATGTCGCCCTCCTGATCCATCTGATGAAAGGTCTCTGCACGGATTATCTTTACGAACAGGTAAAAGGCAGAGAGGTCCTCTCCTCCTCTCAGGAAGTACTGCGCTACGCAAAAATGAAACTTGCCGGGCTTGAGCACGAAGTGTTCATGGTAATCTATCTCAATACGCAAAATGAAGTCATCGGCGATGAAATTCTCGTTGAGGGGACCATTGACCAGCTCTACATTCATCCGCGACAACTTATGACGCGGGCTCTGAACATGTCCGCCCGTGGAATTATCCTGCTTCACAACCATCCGAGCGGAACGCCGTCGCCATCCCCCGCCGATATTCAGCTGACACGCTCCATCAAAATCGCGGCGGAGGCAATGCGGCTTGATATTCTGGATCATCTGATCATCACCCGGAATTCCTGTTACAGCATTGTTGCCGGAGAACTGATTCCTTTGGAATGTCCGCCGGGAACCGCTCCCGCACAACCGCAGAAACCGGCAAAGGAGCTCTCGCCGGAAGAAAAACGCGCCGCGGCATTTTCCGCACTGGCGCAGCTCTCCGCGATCCGCGATCTGAACGAAGACGCAGGACAGCAGATGACGCGGGAACGCGATTTTCAGATCAGCGACGAACCCAACGCTTACCTGAAGGCTTCCGACCGCCGCAGAAAAAGAAAAGGAACGCAGTCATGATTTTCGGAATCGGAACAGACATCGTGGAACTCGAACGCCTCTCCAAAGTCGTGGAACGGCACGGCGGGCGCTTCACCGGATACATTCTGACGGACAGTGAAGCCGCGGAAGCGGAACGGCGCGGCGACAAAATCCAGTTCATCGCCGGACGCTGGGCGGCAAAAGAGGCGGTTGCCAAAGCCCTCGGCTGCGGACTTGGCGGCAGTTGCGCCTGGCGCGATATTGAAATCATCGGCAATCCGAACGGAGCGCCGCGCGTCACCCTCTCCGGAGCCGGAGCGGAAACAATGAAACGGCATGGCATTGCCCGTATTTTCGTCAGTATCAGCCATGAACGCGGTCACGCCATCGCCATGGCTGTCGCGGAACTGTAAATTTTTTCTGATTGAAAATCCCATTTATTTGCCCAAAATACAGACAATATTAAAAGAAATTGTCTGAAATCAAGAAAAATGTTTAATTTTTTGTTTCTTTTTCCTAAAACACCTCTTGACAAAACAGACTTTTTCGTCTATAATAAGACAAAGAACAACGAACGATTCAGGGATAAAGGAAATGAACGGAATTTATCAGAGCAAGGCACTGCGACTTTCGGAGCTGATGCTGAACGACATCCGGCACGGCTGCTTCCGGAAACGGGAACTGCCCAGTGAACTGGAACTCGGAAAGCATTACGGCGTCTCCCGCGCAACGGTCCGCCGCGTCATCTCCATCCTGATCTCCGACGGGGTTCTGGCAAAGGAACCGAATAAAAGCGCGCGGATCCGCACGGACGGGATGGAAAAACAGCCGGAAAAAAATCAGACGCCAAAAACCCTTTCTCTGGCAATCGTCTATGCTGGTGTTCCCGACGGTTTCATCGTCGGTGTCAGCGAAGGAGCCAAGGCTTTCTGCCGGGAAACGAACTGCGAACTGCAATTCTTTTCCAGAGAGAGCGGACATGCGGAGGTCATCGACATGCTGAATCATGCTCCCGAACTCGGGATCGACGGTCTGATTCTCCTTCCGTATGAAACGGAAGCATACCGCAATGCCGTGCAGAACCTTTTGAAACGTGATTTCCCGATCGTCTGTCTGGACCGTCCTTTGGAAGGAATGAAACTAAGCTCTGTTGAAGTGGATAATTCGGGTGCGGTCTATCTTGCCGCATCAACCTTGATCACACGGTTCGGACGCCCCGTTTATTATCTGGGCGCATTTCCGGATCACGCCACACAGCAAAAACGGCTGAACGGATTCAAAATGGCAATGTATGAAGCCGGATACGCCGACAATATCGACCGTTATCTGCTGCTTTATCCGGCAACGGATAACGATCCGGAGTATTGGAACCCCGCCAAAATGCAGGAACCGCCTTACCGGAAAGCAAAAGAATTTCTGC
>ERZ779851.2891-NODE-2891-length-12234-cov-46.174891_pt1 | contig 12234 bp, 5 predicted proteins | sample MGYA00511094_ERZ779851 | MGnify/ENA primary metagenome ERZ779851 (study PRJEB29588, sample SAMEA2155512) | human gut metagenome | biome: human gut; feature: human-associated habitat; material: faeces | place: Denmark | collected 2008/2010 ...
ACTATGAGTTGAGAACCACAAAGCTATGAGTTGAGAACCACAAAACTATGAGTTGAGAACCACAAAGCTATGAGTTGAGAACCACAAAACTATGAGTTGAGAACCACAAAGCTATGAGTTGAGAACCACAAAACTATGAGTTGAGAACCACAAAGCTATGAGTTGAGAACCACAAAACTATGAGTTGCTAACCGGAAAACTATGAGTTGAGAACCACAAAACTATGAGTTAGTTTTTTTAACTTTTTAGCCCATTTTCTATCTTTTTTACGCCTAAACGGCTCAAAACAGGGGCTTTTAAATCTTCTTCTTATAGCAGCGATGACGGCGATGCTGTTCGCTCTCCAGATACTGCCACTGGCTCTGAACACCGGTATTGGTCTCCATCTGCGGCATTGCCTCAGCCCATTTAAAGCCATAACGATGATACTGCTCTATCAGATCGGCAAAAATAAGCGCGTTGGCTCCCTTCTTGCGATATTCCGGAAGAACACCTATCAAGAGCAAATCTACCGTATCCGTCTTGTGCCACTTCAGAACCTTCAGCACCTTCAGCCAACCCGTAGGGAAAAGCTTGCCATCGCCTATCTCGCGCAGCGCATCGGTAAACGAAGGGAAGGAAACACCAAAGGCAACCAGCTTGTTGCCAGCGTTGCCATCTACCACACCCGTTACCAGGTTCAAGTCAGCCTTCTTGATATAAGTATTTACATATTCATCTATCTGCTTCTCCGTAAGCTGCTGGAAATCATAGAGATTCTTGTAAGTCTCGTTCACGATTTCGAACACCTTCCTGCCCATTCCTCCCGAGGTCAGTTCGCGGCGGGTAAACTTATGAACATGCAGATTATATCGGCTCTCTATCATCTGGGCAGTCTTGGCAAACTTAGCCGGCGTCACTTCCGGAATCCTGATGCGGTACTCCAGCCAGTCGTTATCCTTCTCATAGAGCGGATAACTCTCCAGATGCGTCTTATAATAAGGATAATTGTAATTGATATACATCGTAGACTTCCGGTCGAAGCCCTCGATGAGCAAGCCTTCACGGTCCATATCCGTAAATCCGAGCGGACCTACGCATTCGTTCATTCCCCTGCTCTTGCCCCAGTTTTCTACCGCGCGCAACAAGGCACAGGAAACCGCAACATTATCCACGAAATCGAACCAGCCGAAGCGAACCTGCTTCTTGTTCCACTCTTCGTTGGCACGATGGTTGATAATGCCAGCAATTCTACCTACGATACGAGCCTCGCTGTCAACCGCCAGGAAGTATTGAGCCTCGCAGAATTCGAAGGCAGGATTCTTCTTTGGGTCCAGCGTATTCATCTCGTCGAAACGCAAAAAAGGAATGGCAAACTTATGGCCTCTGTAGAGATCATAATGAAACTGAATGAAGGTTTTCAGCCCTTTTTTAGTCGTTATCGGTATGATTCTTATCTCATCATTCATTAGTATATTGTTTTATGTATATATATTCAATTGCGGTGCAAAAATACAATAAATTTATGAATAATGCAACTCTTTTCTTATAAATTTATAAAAGTTTGTTCATAATTGTCCAACTTTGTGGATATTTATGTACCTTTGCAGGTTGAAATGCCCCAAAAGAGCATCATAAAGTTATGAAGAAAGAGAAAAGAGACAACTATACGTTCCTCACACATGCCCCTGTGCATCATGTGATTTTCACGATGGCCATACCAACGATTATCAGTATGCTGTCGACGAGCATGTACAATCTCGCCGACACCTATTTCGTGGGCAGCATCAACACGCAGAGTGTGGCAGCGGTAGGCGTTTCCTTTGCAGCAATGGCTGTTATCCAGGCGATTGGTTTCTTCTTCGGTCACGGAGCAGGCAATTATGTTTCGCGACAGTTGGGCGCCAAGCATACGGAAGAGGCACAGAAGATGGCAACAACGGGCTTTGTGCTGAGTTTTTTTACCGGTCTCCTCATCGCCATTCTGGGTCATGTGTTCCTCACTCCGCTCTGCCTTCTGATGGGTTCTACGCCCACCATTCTTCCTTATACAGAGCGTTATCTGGGCATTATCCTGCTGGGTGCTCCTTTTATGACCACCTCGCTTACGCTGAATAACCTGATGCGATTTCAGGGCAATACGATGTATGCGATGAAGGGCATCATGTCGGGTGTGCTGCTCAATCTGATACTGGCTCCTCTGCTCATCCTCTACTTCCAGCTGGGCATTACCGGAGCCGCCGTAGCCACCCTCATCAGCCAGTGTTTCGGCTGCGCCATGCTCTTCTGGATGACGCATAAAGGCGAGAACATCCGCATCCATCTCTGCAATTTCACCCCTACCCGTACCTTTGCCAAGGAGATTATCTTCGGCGGAACCCCTTCGCTGTCAAGACAGGGACTGGGAAGTATCGCTACGCTGATGCTCAATGTGGCAGCAGGTGCGTTTGGCGATGCAGCCATTGCGGGCATGAGCATCGTTACCCGCATCTCCTTCTTCACCTATGCGATGGTCATCGGTCTGGGACAGGGATTCCAGCCGCTCTGCGGATTCTGCTACGGCGCCAAACTCTACGACCGCGTAAAGGAAGCCTTCTTTTTCTGCATCAAATGCGGCACGGTTTTCCTCAGCGTCTGTGCCATCCTCGGCTTCATCTTCTCAACTTCCATCATCAGCATCTTCCGCGATGATGCAGCGGTTGTAGCCGTAGGTTCGGTGGCTTTGCGATGGCAGGTGCTCAGTTTTCCGCTCGTAGCCAGCATCGTGCTCACCAACATGCTGATGCAGACCATCCGTAAACCGGTGAGAGCCAACATCGTAGCGGCGGCACGAAGCGGACTTTTCTTTATTCCGCTCATCTTCATCCTCCCCTATTTCTTCGGACTGCTGGGCGTGGAGATGTGTCAGATGTGGGCAGATTGCTGCTCGTTTGCCGTTGCGGTTCCGATAGTCTGGAGCGCTTTCAGGGATATGAGAAGAGAGCAGATGGAACTTGGGAAAAGCCACTAGAAGATAAGAAGATACTAGAAGATAAGAGAAAATACTTGAGATAAGAGAAATGGATAAGACTTATTACATAGGATTGGACGTTGGCTCTACGACAGCCAAAATAGCCGTTATCGACAGCGATAACCGGGTAATTTACTCAAAATACGAACGCCACAACGCTCGTGTCAACGAACTTGTGTCGCAATATTTCGATGAGATTTTAGCCCTCACGGGCGATGCAGAGGCAAGAATCTGCGTAACGGGAAGCGTAGGAATGGCTACTGCCGAACAGCTCCAGGCGGAGTTTGTACAGGAGGTGGTGGCTGCATCGGTCTATGCCCGTACTGCCCATCCTGAAGCGAAGGCGCTTATCGATATTGGTGGCGAGGACGCCAAGGTTATCTTCTTCAAGGAAAACGGAAATATGGAACTGCGCATGAACGGCAACTGTGCCGGCGGAACGGGCGCTTTCATCGACCAGATGAGTGTGCTGATGGGCGTAGAGAACCAGAAGATGAGCGAGTTGGCGATGAAGGCAGAGCACGTTTATCCGATGGCTGCCCGCTGCGGCGTATTCGCCAAGACCGACATCCAGAACCTGATGGCGCGCAATCTGCCCGAAGCAGATATTGCAGCCAGCATCTTCCATTCCATCGCCGTACAGACGGTGGTAACGCTTTCTCACGGCATCAGTTTCGAGGCTCCTATCCTGCTCTGCGGCGGTCCGCTGACCTTTCTTCCGGCTCTCCGCAAGGCTTTCTGCGATTATCTCCATCTCTCTCCAAACGATTTCATCGTATCAGAAAACAGCAATCTCATTCCGGCTCTGGGCTGTGCTTACCGGGCTAAATCGGCAGATTCTGCAGCCTCAGTATCTGTTCTCAGAAGTCGGATGAAAAAAGAAATACAAACGGAATGGACCAGCAGTCTGCTGCCCCTGTTCAAGAATGAGAAAGAGCACCAGGAATGGCTCAAATCAAAGGCGAAATTCGCTACAGAAACCCAACCGCTGAATAAAGGAAAACAGCAGGTTGTGATTGGTATTGACTCGGGCTCTACTACGACGAAGATTGTTGCGGTAAGAGTGAATGCGGAGACGCCTACGGGAGATATTGTCTTTACCAATTACCGCCTGAATCTGGGAAATCCGATCAAGGCAGTAGCGGATGGACTGAACGCCCTGAAGCAGGAAGCTGCATTACGAGGCGCTGAACTGGAAATCGTAGGCTCCTGCTCTACAGGTTACGGCGAAGAACTTATCAAGGCGGCTTTCGGCCTCGACAGCGGCATTATCGAAACAATGGCGCACGAAAGAGCTGCTGCCTCACTCATGCCTGACGTGAGTTTTATCCTGGACATCGGCGGACAGGACATGAAGGCTATCTTCGTTGAGAAAGGGGCTGTGGTGCGCATGGAACTCAACGAGGCGTGCAGTTCGGGCTGCGGAACATTCATCCAGACCTTTGCCAACAATATGGGTTATTCTGTAGGCGATTTTGCCCAACTCGCCTGCCAGTCGAAGGCTCCCTGCGACCTGGGAACCCGCTGCACCGTCTTCATGAACTCGAAGGTGAAACAGGTGCTCAGAGAGGGCGCATCTGTAGCTGATATTTCTGCCGGAATCTCTTATTCGGTCATCAAGAACTGTCTTTATAAGGTATTGAAACTCCATGGTAATGAGAACCTTGGAGGCAAAATCGTTGTGCAGGGTGGTACGATGAGAAACGATGCGGTGGTAAGAGCATTTGAGTTGCTCACCCATACCGAAGTGGCACGAAGCAACATGCCGGAACTGATGGGCGCCTACGGCTGTGCCCTTCATGCGGCGGCAGATTACAAGCATCGCACATCTGCAGAAGACGAGCACCCTACCTCATCAAGATCCATCGATGATCTCCAGAATCTGGCTCATTATGAAACCAAACAGCTGCAATGCAAAGGCTGCGAAAACCATTGTTATGTTTCCCGCTACACCTTTGCCGGCGGCAACCGATTCTACTCCGGAAACAAGTGTGAGCGTGTGTTCAACAACAAGGGAGCAAACGGGATAAAAGGCAAAAATATTTACGAATACAAATATAGTTTACTCTTTGATAGAGAGACAGTTAATCCACTTGACGCTGTAAAACACAGCGTCAAAGTAGGCATTCCTCGCATCCTCAACATGTACGAGGAATATCCGTTCTGGAATGCGCTGCTCCGGGCAGCAGGATTGGGCGTGATTCTCTCTTCCGATTCCACTTTCAGCCAGTATGAAGGAGCCTTGAATACGGTGATGAGCGACAATATCTGCTTCCCGGCTAAACTGGCTCACAGTCATCTGAAGGAACTCAACGAGAACCCGAAGGTTGACCGCATCCTCATGCCATACGTGGTTTATGAACATAATGACGACCCGAAGAATACACTGAACAGCTTCAACTGTCCGGTCGTTTCGGGCTACAGCGATGTCATCAAGTCGGTCATCAATCTGAAGAAACCGATCGATACGCCCGTCATCAACTTTGCCCAGCCTAAGGCACTGGAAAAGCAGATTACCGATTATCTCAAGCAACTGGGAGTAAGCAAGAAGACAGCCCATAAAGCGCTGAGAGAGGCCCTCTATGCTCAGGCAGTATATGCAGCTGAAATCAAGAAACAGGGCTGGGAGATTCTGAAAAATGAAGAAACAGAGGCTCAGAAAACGAACGGAGACAAGACTCTGAAGCCAAACAAGGGACTTACGATTCTGCTGGCTGGCCGTCCTTATCATACAGACCCGCTGATTCAGCACAAGCTGAGCGAGATGATTGCCAATCTGGGAGTCAACGTCATCAGCGAAGACATCGCCCGGGGTAATCTCTTTGCAGATTTCAAAGAATTCAATCTGGAGAACCTGGCGGCAGAAAGAAATGAGGCAGCATTAGCCAGCCAGGACAACAACGAAGCATACAACTGTCAGCCAGAGACTTATCTCGTGAAGCAATGGGCGTATATGAACCGCATTCTGAAGGCAGCGCAATGGGCAGCCGAACAGGGCGATGAGGTTCATTTCGTCCAGATGACCAGCTTCGGCTGCGGTCCTGACAGTTTTATCCAGGACGAGATTCGCGACATCATGAAGCGCCACAACAAGCCTTTCACGCTGCTGAAGATAGATGATGTGAGCAATATCGGTTCCCTGAAACTCCGTGTCCGCTCGCTCATAGAAAGCCTGAAGGGAGTGAAGAATTCAACATTCAACATTCAACATTCAACACTCAACATTCAACATTTACAACAGACCAAGGTATTCACCAGGCAGGATATTCATCGCAAGATTCTCGCTCCTTTCATGACCGAATACCTCACCCCTATCATTCCGCCTATTCTGAAACTGATAGGCTATGATGTTGAGGTACTTCCGATGAGCAATGAGGTAAGCGCCGAACTCGGCTTGAAGTTTGCCAACAACGAAGTCTGCTATCCGGCAACGCTCATCGTCGGCGACATCATCAAAGCCTTGAAATCAGGTAGATACGACCTGAATAATACGGCAGTAGTGATGAGTCAGACGGGCGGCCAGTGTCGCGCAACCAACTACGCCGGTCTCATCAAGCGTGCGATGATTTCCAATGGATTCCAGGACATTCCGCTGCTCACGCTCGGTGTAACAGCCTCAACAGGCGAAGCTTCAGGCTCAACAGACGACAAGCAAGACTACAACGAGCAGGACGGCTTTAATGTGCCTTGGCTGAAATACAGTCAGATTATCGTTACCGCCATTTTCTATGGCGATGCAATCAACGAAATGTACAACGCCTGCATCGTAAGAGAGCGTAAACCGGGCATTGCCAGAGAGTTGCGCGACAAATACATGCAGCTGATAGACGGACCTATCGCCCAGAATTCAGCCAAAGGACTCATCCGACTCCTGGAACAGGCTGCCGAAGAATTCAACCAGATGACCCTCGACAGAGAACTGCCGAAGGTAGGAATCGTAGGCGAAATCTTCCTGAAGTTCAATCCTTTCGCCCACCAGTTCCTGGAGCAGAACATCATCTCGCGCGGCATAGAGGTAGTTCCGCCTCTGCTCGCCCCCTTCTTCCTGCAGGAATTTGTGAACGTGGAGATACAGAAACACATGCGGCTGAGTTGCACCAAAGTGCCCGATTTCATCATCAAGGGCGCTTATCAGGCGCTGATAGGCAGAAGATTGCGCCAGGTAAACAAGGCAGCCGGCAAGTTCCGCTACTTCCGTCCGTTCACCAATATCTATGATGATGCGAAGGACGTACAGGGACTGGTTTCGCTCGCAGCCCAGTTTGGCGAAGGCTGGCTTCTGCCTGCCGACATCGTAGGTTACATCCGTGATGGCGTGAACAACATCATCTCGCTCCAGCCTTTCGGTTGCATCGCTAACCACGTGATTTCCAAGGGCATCGAGAAACGTCTCCACGACCGTTTCCCTACACTCAACCTCGTATCGCTCGACTTCGATTCCGGTGTTTCAGAGGTAAACGTCACCAACCGACTGCTCCTCTTTCTGGACAGCATCGCAAAATAAGACAAGCCAGACCCATGTACGGCAAAACACCGTATATGGGTCTTTCCGTCTTTCATCCCTCAAAAAATCACTCTAAAAAATACAAAAAACCGTAGCTATTTCTTTGTCATTCAAGAAAATAATCGTATCTTTGCACTCAAATTTTATTGAGACATTAAGAAAATGAGTAAAGATACATTAACTCATCAGCTGACAGAGACCATCGAGGAGCTTTCGAGCGCCGAATCTTTGAAGGGTCTCTTCCATCAGCATCGAGACGGGAATCCACTTCCTTCGGGCAAGGCGCTCGAAGAAATCATCAGTTTGTCCCGTTCTATCCTCTTTCCGGGATATTTCGGTAATTCTTCGGTAAATATCTCAACCATCAAATATCATATTGGAGTAAGAGTAGAGAAACTCTATGAGATGCTGTCAGAGCAGATTCTCGCCGGTCTCTGCTTCGCCAACGACTGCGAAACGGAAACCCAGGCAGAACTGCAGCACCAGCGTGCCAAGGCAGGCGTGATTGCAGCCAAGGTAATCATGGAATTTCCGAGACTGCGCAAGATTCTGGCAACCGATGTAGAGGCTGCCTACGAGGGCGACCCGGCTGCCATGAGCCACGGAGAAATCATCTCCTGCTACCCGGTCATCAAGGCGATTACCAACTACCGCATCGCTCACGTGCTGCACGAACTGGGAGTGCCGCTCATTCCGAGAATGATGACAGAACTGGCGCATTCGGAAACCGGTATTGATATTAACCCGGAGGCTACCATCGGCAAGCACTTCACCATCGACCACGGTACGGGTGTGGTGATTGGAGCTACCTGCATCATCGGCGACAATGTGAAACTCTACCAGGGTGTAACCCTCGGAGCCAAGAGTTTCCCACTCGATAAGGACGGCAATCCTATCAAGGGAATCCCTCGCCACCCTATCCTCGAAAATGATGTCATCGTCTACGCCAATGCCACCATCCTCGGTCGCATCACCATCGGAGAAGGCTGCGTAGTGGGAGCCAACGTATGGGTTACCAAGGATATGAAACCGAAAACAAAGAAATATAAAAAAGAAAAACAAAGTTTATTAGATATAGAATTCAATAATGGAACAGGAATTTGAACTCATTGCCAAGACCTTTATGGGTCTGGAGCCAGTCTTGGCTGAGGAGCTCACCCAACTGGGTGCTAACAATGTACAAATAGGTCGCCGCATGGTATCTTTTACAGGCGACAAGGAAATGATGTATCGTGCTAACTTCCAGTTGCACACAGCCATCCGTATCTTAAAGCCTATCAAGCACTTCAAGGCTAGAAGCGCTGAAGAGGTGTATGATCAGATTCAGAAGATCAAGTGGGATGACATCTTAGACGTGAAGAAGACTTTCTCCGTTGACTCAGTAGTCTACTCAGAGGAGTTCCGCAACTCACGCTTCGTAACCTACAAGGTAAAGGATGCGATTGTTGACTGGTTCCGCGAGAAGCAGGGTACACGTCCAAATATCAGCGTATCTAACCCGGATATCCGCCTCAACATCCACATTGCAGAAGACAATGCCACCTTGAGTCTCGATTCGAGTGGTGAGAGTCTGCACCGCCGTGGCTACCGCCAGGAGCAGGTAGAGGCTCCTCTGAACGAGGTTCTCGCTGCAGGTATGATTCTGATGACCGGCTGGAAGGGCGAATGCGATTTCATCGACCCTATGTGTGGTTCAGGTACCATCGCCATCGAAGCTGCCCTCATCGCCCGCAACATCTCTCCAGGTGTATTCCGCAAGGAGTTTGCCTTCGAGAAGTGGAACGATTTTGACCAGGATCTCTTCGACATGATCTATAACGACGACTCTCAGGAGCGCGAGTTCGAGCACCATATCTATGGTTACGATGTTGACATGAAGGCTGTCAATACAGCTAATCTCAACGTTCGTGCTGCCGGACTGAGCAAGGATATCACCATCGCCCAGCAGGACTTCAAGGACTTCACCCAGCCAGCAGAGAAGAGCATCATCGTGATGAACCCTCCATACGGCGAGCGCATCTCTACCCCTAACCTCCTGAACACCTACAAGATGATAGGTGAGCGCTTCAAGAAGGCTTTTGCCGGCAACGAGGCTTGGGTATTGAGCTACCGCGAGGAGTGCTTCGAGCAGATTGGTCTGAAACCATCTATCAAGATTCCTGTATTCAATGGAAGCTTGGAGTGCGAATTCCGCAAGTATGTGATGTTCGACGGCAAGATGAAGGACTTCCGTTCTGAAGGCGGCATCGTGAAGACTGAGCGCGAGAAGAGCGAGATGGCTCAGAAGCACCGTTTCAAGAAGGAGCGTGAATTCAAAAAGCGTGTAAGCGAGGAGACAGAAAACGAGGAGGACGATATCCGTTCTTTCAAGTTCCATACTCACCGTCTGGAAGACTTCGAGAAGAAGCGTGCTGAGTTCCATAAGGGCGGCCGTTCACGTATCGGTGGCGGTCGACGCAATGATGACGACGATGACAAGCGTGGAAGCCGTAGCTTCAAGGGCGACCGCAAGGGTGGCAGAGACTTCGGTGGCAAGCGCGACGGAAAGCGTTTCGAGAAAGGCGACAAGCGTGGTGGCTTCAAGGGCGACAAACGTGGTGGCCGTGATTTCGGAGGCAAGCGCGGAGGCAAGAAGAACTTCAGCGTTGACTTCGACGACGAGGATTAAAGACATATCGACCCATACGTCGTGTTTCACGACGCATGGGTGGTAAACCCGATAAAGTAAAGAATATAATGAATCTGAAGAATTCAATTTATAAATTATCTTTTGCTGCTATGATTATGATGGCTATGAATGCAACCGACTTACAGGCTCAGGGCGTGGTTCCTGCTCAGAAAGGCGAGAAAACCTTTACATTGGAAGACCTGAACTTCGGCGGCAACAACTATCGTAACATGGTGGCTAAGAACCGCTGGTGTACCTGGTGGGGCAATGAACTCGTTCGCCAGGATGTGGATGCCTGCTATCTCGTCAACAAGACGACAGGCAAGGAGACCAAACTCTTCGGCATCAATGACATCAACCAGTGGATTGCTCCTACCAAGGACATCAAGGTAAGAGCCCTCTACAATGCTCTCTTCCCGTTTGCAGGCAAGAGCATCGTGATGGTAAGCAACGGCAGCAAGACTTATACCGTAGACTTCAAGAAGCATAAGCTGCTGAGCGAGATGGATTTTGCTGACGGCGAGAACCTCCTGGAGGCCAACGCCCAGCAGAACGCCTTCGCCTATCTGAAGGGCAGCAACCTCTATGTGCGTACCTTCGATGTAACCAGCAACGCCCTGACAAAAGAGAAGAAATCTCACGATTTCCAACTCTCAAAGGACGGAAGCCGCGAAATTGTTTATGGACAGAGTGTTCATCGCGATGAGTTCGGTATCAGCAAGGGAACCTTCTGGAGTCCGAACGGCGAACAGCTCGCCTTCTATCGCATGGACCAGAGTATGGTAACCGACTATCCGCAGGTCGACATCCCGGAAATCGGTTTCAATCATCCTGAAACACAGAGTTGCATTGCTACTCCTGCACCAGACAAGTATCCGATGACTGGCGAGACATCACACAAGGTAACCGTAGGCGTGTTCGACTGCATGACCGGCAAGACCATCTATCTGAAGGCTGGCGATCCAACCGACCGCTACTTCACCAACATCGCATGGAGTCCGGACAGCAAGACCATCTATATGTTCGAACTGAACCGCGACCAGAACGACTGCCGTCTTACCGCCTACAGCGCAGAGACCGGCGAGAAGACTGGCGAGCTCTATCGCGAGACCGATGAGAAATATGTAGAACCATGTCATCCTATCCAGTTCCTGCCTTGGGACAGCAACAGCTTTATCATGCAGAGCCGCAAGGATGGCTACAACCACCTCTACCTCTGCACCCTGGGCAAGCACGGAAGCCGCATGGCAAGCAATACGGAATCACTCGAAATCAAGCAGTTGACTTCCGGAAAATGGGAAGTGATGGAAGTGCTCGGTTTCAACACCAAGCGCAAGAGTATCATCATCGCATCCAACGAGAAATCGCCTATCCAGAGAAACATCTTTGCCGTAGATACAAAAACCGGCAAGCGTACGCTGGTAGATGATTGCGGCAAGGGATGGCACAACGCTACCCTGAGCGAGAACGGACAGTATGTCTTCGACAACTACTCTACCCCAACCGTGCCTCGCAAGATTGCCCTCGTGAATACCGAGAACGGCAAGCGCACCGCTTACTTCACAGCCGAGAACCCTTGGAAGGGCTACAATGTGCCTGAGTACAGCTGCGGTACCATCAAGGCTGCCGATGGCGAAACAGACCTCTACTGGAGAATGGTGAAACCGGTAAACTTCGATCCAAACAAGAAGTATCCTACCATTATATATGTATATGGTGGACCTCATGCCCACAACGTAGATGCCCGCTGGAACTACTCTAGCCGTGGTTGGGAAACCTACATGGCAGAAAAGGGCTATCTGCTCTTCATCCTCGACAACCGTGGAAGCGAGAACCGTGGCAAGGCTTTCGAGCAGGCTACTTTCCGCCAGCTCGGACAGATTGAGATGCAAGACCAGATGAAGGGTGTGGAATATCTGAAGACCCTGCCTTACGTAGATGCTGACAAGATTGGCGTTCACGGCTGGAGCTTCGGCGGATTCATGACCATCTCACTGATGACCAACCACCCTGATGTGTTCAAGGTAGGCGTAGCAGGCGGTCCGGTAATCGACTGGCACTGGTACGAGGTGA
>ERZ779851.2892-NODE-2892-length-12230-cov-3.425873_pt1 | contig 12230 bp, 7 predicted proteins | sample MGYA00511094_ERZ779851 | MGnify/ENA primary metagenome ERZ779851 (study PRJEB29588, sample SAMEA2155512) | human gut metagenome | biome: human gut; feature: human-associated habitat; material: faeces | place: Denmark | collected 2008/2010 ...
TCTCCCGGAGTGATGACGCGGCTGTTCTGATGACTGTCCCCATGTTTCAGTTTCCCTTTCAGGGGAATGGAGATGATTTCCATATTTTTATGAGGATGTGTGCCGAAGCCCTTTCCCGGAGCCACACGGTCGTCGTTCAGTACACGCAAGGCGCCGAAATTCATCCGGCGGGGATTGTAATACTCGTCGAAACTGAAGGTGTGGTGGCTGTCAAGCCAATCATATAGGGAATGACCTCTGCTGTCTGATTTGTCTATAACTTTTTTCATAATTTATTCCTTTTCTTAAAATGGTTTATATACTAGTAACGCTTTGGAAAGCTATAAAGTTTAAAAACCGATGTCTAAGAATTTATAAATGAGTGGGGACTATGCCTTGACCTCGTTCTCCAGTGGCTTATGGTTCATAAAATCTTTGATGTTCTGTAACGTTGTCGAAGCAATGTTTGCCAGTGCCTCGCGTGTGAAAAAGGCCTGGTGCGAAGTGACGATGACATTATTGAAGGACAGTAGCCGCGCCAGGGTATCGTCATCAATGATTTTGTCCGATTGGTCTTCATAGAAGTATTCGCTTTCCTCTTCGTACACATCCAGGCCGGCAGAGCCGATTTTCTTGTTTTTTAGTCCTTCAATCAGGGCGTTGGTATGGATGAGTTGTCCACGTCCGGTATTGATAATCATTACTCCGTCCTTCATTTTACTGATGGAATAGTCGTTGATGAGATATTTGGTCTGTTCAGTCAGCGGGCAGTGCAGGGAGATGATATCCGAATTGTGATATAGCTCATCCAGGCTGGTATATACCACTTGATGTTCACGGGCGAAATTATAGTCGGGATAGAGGTCGTAGGCAAGAATATTCATGCCGAATCCACGCAGGATACATATCAGTTTCTTGGCTATTTTTCCCGTGCCGATGATGCCTGCAGTTTTTCCGTACATGTCGAAGCCCAGAAGTCCGTGCAGCGAGAAGTTTCCGTCTCGTGTCCGCCAGGTAGCACGTGGAATTTTACGGTTGAGGGATAACATCAGGGCAACGGTATATTCTGCTACGGCATAAGGGGAGTAAGCAGGGACACGCACTACGGTAATGCCACGGTCGGCAGCTGCCTTTAAATCTACATTGTTGTAGCCGGCGCAGCGCAACGCCAATAATTTCACGCCGTTGTCTGCCATCAGACGGATAACTTCGGTATCGGCCGTGTCGTTCACGAAAATACAGACTGCGTCTACTCCTTGGGTTAAAATAACGTTGTGCTTGTTGAGATGCCCTTTATAGTAGCGGAGCTCAAAACTATATTCCTTGTTCTTTTCATTGAAAGACGCTTCATCATAAGGTTTGCTGCCAAAAAATGCAATAGTGTATGCCATGGGATTTGTTGTTTTTTAAATGTTATATAATAATAGGGAGATAACAAGTGGAAAGTTGATATGGTTCAGTGGCCGGAAGGATTCATAAAATGATAATTATTTCCATTTGTTTCATCAGAAACTATTTGGTATTTCAATGAAAGTATTATATTAGGATAACTTTATGCACAAAACTATTTTTTATGTGCAATATTATTGTACCTTTGCGCCCGAAAACAATTAAAAAAGATTTAGATGAGAAAATTTTCGTTGATTGGCATTGCGATGTTAATCGTTTCAATTCCAACTTTTGCGGGTGGTATCCTAACAAATACAAATCAGCATGTATCTTTTCTTAGAATGTTAGCGCGTGGTGCTTCCATTGATATTGACGGTGTCTATTCTAATCCGGCCGGTTTGGCCTTTTTGCCGGAAGATGGTCTCTATTTGTCTTTGAATGGACAAAGTGCTTATCAGACCCGTAACATAAAAGCGACATTTCCCTTGTTTATTGAAGATGGGAATACACGTTATTATAAAGGAAAAGCTTCTGCTCCTTTCATTCCTAGTTTTCAAGGTGCATATAAAAAAGGAGACTGGACTATTTCCGGTAGCTTTGCTGTTGTAGGTGGTGGCGGTAAGGCATCGTTTGATGATGGTTTGGGTATGTTCGATTCAATGGTGATGGGACAAGTCCATACTATTTCGGGTGGTCAAATCACTCCCAATATGTATTCTATCAATAGTGCAATGGATGGAAGCCAGTTTATTTATGGTGTGCAATTGGGGTTGTCGTATCAAGTTAATGATTGGTTAGGTGTGTTTGCCGGTGGACGTATGAATTATTTTACCGGTGGGTATGAAGGATTTCTGACTGCAACAGCACACAGTAATATTCCTACTTATGGTGGCATGGAATTGGTTGGTATCGATTTAGACTGCGACCAGACCGGCTGGGGATTGACCCCTATCTTGGGAGCTGATGTGAAGTTGGGCAAATGGAATATTGGGTTGAAGTACGAGTTTATGACAAGTCTTAATCTCGAAAATAAAACCAAAAAAGCTGAAGTGCGTGCAATGGGAACTGCTATGGGAGATGAAGGGAATCCTTTGGCTGACTATAAGGATGGTGTGAATACTCCGAGTGATATCCCTGCATTATTGACTGCAGCTGTTGGTTATGAATTCCTTCCTACGCTTCGTGCAACGCTGGAATATCACCATTTTTTTGATAAAGCGGCAGGGATGGCCAATGATAAGCAGAAAGCGTTGAAGCATGGCACACATGAAATTTTGATTGGTGCAGAATGGGATATAGCTAAACAGCTGACCATCAGTGGTGGTTATCAGCGTACAGATTATGGCTTGGCTGATGATTTTCAGAGTGATATAAGTTTTTCATGTGACTCTTATTCACTGGGGTTTGGTGCTGCCATCAAAATGACAAAGCATTTGACTATGAATATAGCCTATTTTTGGACAAACTATGATGATTATACAAAGAAGATAAGTGAAACCACCAAGAATGTTTATAGCCGTACTAATAAAGTGTTTGGTCTTGGTGTTGACTATAAGTTCTGATTTCACAATCCTACCTTTATATATTAAGAAGCCGTCTCAAATATCGATTTGAGGCGGCTTCTTTCTTATTTTATATTGGATTAGAAAGAATACTGTACAAGCAGGTTCATACGGTTGGCATGGTTGGTGGAATTGTCGAAGTTGGTGCGCCAGCCACGCAGATATTCAGCGCCTACCTGCATGTTCGGGGTTACGTTCCAGAATACGTTGGCTACGAAATACTGTCCGTAGCGGTAGGTACTTGGCAGGTCGTTGGGATAACCGTCTTCAGAGTAAAGGCGGGACATGCTGTAAGTGCTTGAAAGGAATACCTTTGGAGAAATGTTATATTGTAGACCTGCATACCAGCCCAGCATGGGCAATGCCTGCATTTTGCCTTCCTTTTCGGGATTGGGGACAATATCGACGTTCAGATTACTGATGTCATTCAGGTATTGCCCGATACCTTTACCATAGTTGATTTGTCCGAATGCCTGCCATTTTTTACCGAGGTTAAAGGTCGTTGAGGCTTGTACACCGTATCCGGTGACGCTGGAAGCCTTGTCCCTTTCCGTGCTGGTATATGTCATGCTGCGGATGATACCTCCTACACGCAGATGACTGCTGCTGTTCCAACTGTATTGTGCCGAAGCTGTGAAGTCCGGCATGCGTTGCTGGGCAATTTCGAATTGGCTGCTTGTTGTGCCGTCAACGGCAGGCGCCTCGATGGAAGCTTGGAAACGAAAGTCTTTCAGCCCTTTATAAGTATATGACAATTGTGTAGCGCGGTAGAACGTGGCACCGTTGGGCCCCTGGAAGTCAATGGTGGAGGGGAGGGCGCCTAAGTCCATGAAACCGCCGTAAGTATATCCCACCGTTATATTTCGGAATGACATATAAGCATTCCGTAGCTGGAATGTTTTGTCTCCTCCTCGGAAATTTCCGGCTGTATAGACTGTGAAGTCACCCAATAGCCGGGTGTGTCCGACTAATTTCAGAAAGATAGTGGCCGTACTGGCATCCATTTGAAATTGATTTTTGATTTTACTACTGCTTGGAATGTTGGCAGGAACAAAGTCAATATCATCCACAATACCTCCAAAATCATACTCGCCGGTGGCACGGACATACCCTCCGATACCCAGGGCGAATTTGCCTTGTTTGTCCATCAATAAGAAGCGGGGAGCTTTCGGGTCATGGATGTAAGGCAATTGTGACTCATTCATGATGCGGATAATCTCGTCGCCCGCTTTGTCGATAGTAACTATGACAATGCCGTTGGGGGCTTCGTCATCGATGATCTCTTTTTTTTGTGCATGGATAGTGGACAAGGGAAGTCCGGCTACGCACAACAGAAACATTGCTTTTAAGATTGTTTTCATTTAAGTTAGGTTTTGATGAATGTGCTTTCAACAACTTAAATGAAAAAAGGTTTTGTAGTCTTGGAGGAGGAAAGGAGGTTATTCCGTCAGTATTCTTGCCTTGAATGAAGATCGTATGCAAAATTACCCTTACCCTAATTTCCGGAATAACCTCCTGAGAATGTGTGTTAAGTTACTTATTTTTTCATGACGGCATTCCACAGCGCTTTGCGTAGAGTTCCCATGGTGTCATCGCCTTCATAATCCCAGAACATCATGCCTTTCATGCCATTTTTTAATATCCATTCACCTTTTGCGGCAATACTGCGGGGATTGTCGTAACCACAGTAGAAACTGCCGTTTTTGGTGACATAGGGGACATTGCCTTCTGTATCCCAATTTTCGATGACATAGCCGTCATCCTTACTCAGGTTGAGAATATCCCGATAATTGATGCTGCCGCCGGCATTGAAATCGGCTCTTCCGTAGAACGGAATTCCCAACACTAATTTGTCGGCAGATACCCCTGCATTCAGGTATTCGTCTACGGAACGCTGGCAGTCCCAGTAATTACTTGGCTTGTTCAATGCTGATTGATGCTGGGGGGCATCAACCAGATCATAGGCCATGATATTGACGAAATCTACATACGGGTCTACGGCCTTTACATCAATATATTTATAGCCTTCGCCTTGGGGACGCTTGTCCATGCAATAACCTGCATAGGTCAATAGGGTGGACTGCCCCAACGCTGCACGCAGGTCTTTCATCAATAGGGTGAAGTTTTCCACATCTACCAACTCGTCATAGGCATTGCTGCCGAAGGTCATACCGGGAAATTCCCAGTCAATGTCAATACCGTCTATGCCCTCACTCGAAACAAAGGCTTTGCAGTCTTGTGCGAATTGCTTGCGCATTTCCGGACTCTTCGCCAGGGCGGAGAAACCTCCGTCCTGGGAATTGTCAGTATTGGAAACGCTATTGGTAAAAGAGAGTAATATCTTCACATGTGGATACTGGCTCTTTATTTTCTTTACCTTATCAAAACGGGATTTATCACCTTGCAGGCCAAACTTTTCATAAATTCCGTTTTTAACATATAATTCTGCAAAAGCGTAGTTTATGTGGGTCAGGTATTTGGCATCGGGTATGGATGTGCCATAATAAGTGACGTAGCCCAATGCAACCCGGCCTGCAACCTGCTCGGCCATTTCGGTCTCGTTGTCTTCATTTCCCGGAGCTGGCAGTCCGGGCATGTAGTCGTCATTGTGACATGCGGCTACTAGAAAGACAGTAGCTATTATAAATAGCAGTTTCCTTTTCATAGAGAGTGCATATTATTCAGAATCGGTTTCTGCTTCAGTCTTGAAATAAGCATACCAGCCGCTGTCGTCCCAATCCACACCACCGCTATACTTGCCGGGATGATAGATTGTGATATAGTTCTCATCCAGTGTCAGCAGCCAGAATTTGTTGCTGCCTACGCTTTGTCCGTTGTCGTCATAATTTCCTCCGATGGTGGGGATACTTGTTATCAGTTCACCCAGTACTCCGTCTTCCGGTTTTTCGTGTGTGAAGGAGAAAGTACCTTCTGCCTTCAGGTTTCCGCTGGCATCATAGGTTTTCATCTTGTTTCCGTCGAATTCGAATACCATGGACTGGTCTCCCGCTTCGGCGGCAGTGACATTGGCCCACCAGGCAAAATTTGATTCGGGAGTATAGCCTGCACTGGTATATTTCCAGCCTCCATGAGCCCCCATATTGCAGACGGAACCCCAGCTGACTTCACGGAATTTCCAGGTCTTCTTGGCAGATTTGTCACTCTTGTCGGTTGCACCGGTGAAGTAAGTGGACCAATCGTCGAATACATTGGTCACAGTCACTACAACCGGATCTGTCTTGATAATCTGATTGGCGGAAATGCCCATATAGTAGATGGAATAGTCCGCATTGGACTCCATGATGACCGTAGCGTTGTCCGTGACCAGAGTCTTACTTTGTTTACTTCCTTCGCCCCCCCATTCTATGTGCCATGAACCGCCAATGTCCGGGCGGGAGTTTTTCAGGGCGATATACTGGTCGCCTTCCACTACTCCGTCTTGGTTGGGGAAGGGTTGGGTAATGGATATGGCGGCTTGTAATGCCTCTTTGGTTATGGGTGTACCGGCATCAGTCACATATTTGTCTCGCAAGTCTTCGTCTTCGATAGGATCGCATGCAGTAACGATGAAGGCTGAAGCAAGCATTGCTATCAATATTTTTGTTACTTTCATATTGTCTTTATTTATAGGTTAATACTCTTACATATTGTTCCAATCCGAGAACTGGGCAGATGCATCCCAGCCTGGATTCTGCTCAAGGACTCCATTGGAGATGTCGATTTCGTCTTGCGGAATGGGCCAGTAGCCTTGGGTTGCTTGTAGGCGTTTCTTATAGTCGAATTTGACCATCGGTACCACCGTAGCGGCATTTATTATATTGAACCCGGTCTGTTTGTTGAGTATGTCACCGGCTTCCTCAAGCGAAGGACCCGACCAGCGAAGGATATCCCACCAGCGGATGGACTCGAATGCAAGTTCCCAGCGGCGTTCCTGCTTGATGGCTTCCAGGGAGTAGGCCACCGGAGCCAAGTGGGAGCGGGCACGTACCTTGTTCAGACCCGTAGCGTCTTGTTTCAGCTCGGACTGCATGAGCAGAACGTCGGCAAAACGGATATGAATCAAGTCGGCAATTTGGAGTAGCTGTTGGGATGTCTGCGAAGATATTCCGGGGAACATCTGCTTGCCGAAAGGTTCGATTTTGCCTTCATTGTAGGAATTGATATTGATGTATTTTTTCTGGAAATAGCCGGTTTGTTCATAGTAACGATAGGATACGGTATATTCCGGTTCACCCTCGTCCATGGTGCAGTCCATCAGTACATTGCCGGCAACATTCGGATCAAGTGCTTTGTACGACCATATGGAACCGGTCAGACGGGGATCCTCCTTGTAACCGTCCGTATAGGTCTGCTTGGCGGCCCAGTCTTTCCATTCGTTGACCATAGCCGGAGATACAGGGCCAGCTCCCCAACCGGTGCCGAAGGGATAACTGTCTTTGTTGGAATAGTTGTCGGCAGACGGTGAATAGAATTGCGCGCATGTGTTGGAGAACCAGGTATAGGTCCAGTCGGATTTCAGGTTATGCTTGTTGGCGAATAAAGTTTCGTCGGAACTGTTTCCTTCCCATTTCAGGTTATGGTTGATAACGTATTGGTAACGGAACCCTTCGGTATTGTCTTCGGTAGCATCGTTGGTGTAGGCCCAGATGTTGCGTTGGTCGGACACCAGTTTATGACCGGAGTTGTTTACACAGTCATCTATCCAAGAGATGACCTCCTCTTTGGTAGTTCCGTTGGGGAGCTCGTTTTTTTCGTAGCGTCCGGTATAGAAAAGGAATACACGTGCCATCATGGCTTCGGCAGCATATTTTGTAGCGTGTCCGGTCATGTCTGAGCCTTTCGGATAAATCTTTGCCGGCATCATTTCGATAGCGTTTTTCAAGTCGGCTGCAATCTGGGTGTAGATTTCGTCTACGGATGCACGCGGCAGGTTGGTACTTTCCAGTGTGGTGCGTAAAGGAACTCCGCCAAAGACTTGTGCCAGCTCATAATAAGCCATGGCACGTAGGAAGTAGGACTCACCGAAAAGTCGGTTACGTTCGCTCTCGCTGGACCATGATTTCACATTCTCCATTGTGTTGATGGCATTGTTGGCACGGTTGATAAGGGTGTAGCAACGGTCCCAGATACCGGCAAATGTATTCAGATTGCCACTGTACATAAGGAAGTTGGTGGCACAGTTGTTGGAGTAGGAGAGGTTGCCTCCCAGACAGTCGTCACCTGCCAACTGGGCAATGTAATACTGGGAAGAGGTTTCAGGACTTTCAAACAACAGATGGGCGTATATGGCCGTCACCATCTCTTGGGCATCCTTTTCTGTCTCCGGGAAGTTGGCGGTTGTCTTTTCGGTCAAAAGTTCCGAATCGAGGAAGTTTTCGCATCCTGAAAGAAGAATCAGTATTGCTGATGCTATGAATAATATCTTTTTCATAATTTCTTCGGTTAATTAGAATTTTACATTTAAGCCTATCATATAGGTACGTGCACTGGGGTAGTAGCCCAGGTCGATGCCTGATGCCCAACCATAATCGTCGCCACCGTAACCGATTTCCGGGTCCATACCGGAATAGCCGGTGAAGGTAAAGAGGTTCTGTGCGGTCAGATACAGGCGCAGCTGTTGTACCGGTAACTTCTTGAATGCTTTCTTGAAGTCGAATCCCACAGTGATGTTCTTTATCTTGAGATAGTCTCCATCTTCGATATAAATGTCTGATACTCTGTTCCAGTTGGAGCTGGAAGCGCTGGACAGTCTCGGGAACTTGTTGGACGTACCTTCGCCGTGCCAGCGTTGGAATATCTCTGCTGTATAGTTATTCAAGGGTGAGGAGGAGAAGTCACGATAACACTTCAGAATCTGCTGGCCGAATGCGCCGTAAGTAGTGATTGAGAAGTCAATGGCCTTCCAGCTGGCATTCAGGGAAAGTCCCATTGTCAGGTCGGGATTCGGGTTACCTATCATAGTACGGTCATTGGCATCGAGCGTACCGCTATTGTCGGTGTCTGCCCAGATTACGTCACCCGGCTGTGTCTTGTCGCCGTTCAGTTTCGGACCTTTGTAGTTGTCTATCTGTTCCTGGTTCTGGAATATGCCGTTACTCTTGTAGCCGTAGAAGTAGCCGATGGGGTTGCCTACTTCAGCACGGAAGCACTCTTCGGCTCCTTCCCACAGAACGCTGCCGCTACCGTGGATGATTCCGTCTTTGTTGGCAATCTTGGTCACTTCATTCTTGTTGTGAGCAAGGGTCAGGTTGGCTCCATATTGGAAATCCTTTCCGATGTTGTCGTTCCAGTGGAGTCCTACTTCAATACCCGTGTTTTTTACATTACCGCCATTGACGGACACTGCATTGGCACCGAAGGAAGAGAGTACCGGAGCCGTAACCAGCCAGTCTCTGGTATTTTTGTTATACCAGTCGAATTCAAAGCCCAGGCGGTTGTTCAAGAAGCGTGCATCGATACCGAAATTCAATTGCTCCTGTGTTTCCCAGGTAAGGTCCGGGTTGGTCAGTCGGTAGGCGTATGAACCGGTACTGATGAGGTCCATGGAGTCGCCGAACGTATAACCGCCATATCCGTTGTTGGAAGTTATCAGTGAAAGATATTGGAAAGTAGATACATTACAGTTACCGTTTTGCCCCCAGGAAGCGCGTAGCTTTAAGAAGTCCAGCCATTTGATTCCTGACATGAAGGACTCGTTGCTGATAACCCATCCTGCGGATACTGAAGGGAAGTATCCCCAGCGGTGTCCGCGGGCAAAAGTGGAGGAACCGTCCGCACGCATGATGACAGAAGCCATGTATTTCTCCTGATAGTTGTAGTTGACACGTCCGAAGAAGGAGGCGATGGAACCTTCCCCGTTAGGCTTGCCAGTCAAGGAGGACACACTGTTGGCGGTCAATGGAACATTGGACAAATAAGCGTGCTTGAAATCATAGAAGTTTGAGCCTATGGCTGAACCGCTCATTTCTTCTCCCATACCCCATTTTTCAATACTCTGACCTACCAGGACGTCGATGTTGTGGTCATCGATATTGAAGATGTAGTTGGCTGTATTGTCCCATGACCAACGGTTATACATAGACATGGATTGGGTAACCTTGTCTTCTGCGTTGTTGAGTGACGCACTCAGATAATCGAATCTCGGCAAATAGGAACGATAACTGGAGGCTCCCATGATGTAACCGAACTGGCTCTTGATACGCAGGTTCTTGATGGGTTGCAGTTCTGCATAGAAGCTGCTCTGCATGTAATGGGACTTGCTTAGGTTCTGGTTCATATAGTAGTCCAGATAAGCTATCGGGTTTTTATTGGCTCCGTTGGAGATATCCCATTTGTAGTTATCCTTTTCCTGGTCTGCATAGAGGTAGTAGCCCCCGTCTGAATTGTAAGGGTGCATCAACGGGCTCATGATGAGCATATTGTGCACTCCGTTCCAATAAATGCCGCCGGTTCCGAATGAACCTTGCGTTTGCGAATATTTGTAGTTGATGGTTTCGCCTACTTTCAGGAAGTCAAGATTGCCTTTTTTCATGACTACGTGGTCCGAGTTGACGCGGAAGTTGTAGCGGTTCATTTCTGGAAATTCGCCGGGAACTCCCATGGTGGCTTCTTGGTTGGTGTATGAAATACCTATGGCATATCTGGAACGGTCTGTTCCTCCGGTGATGTTGACTGCGTGGTTCTGTACCAATGCATCTTCATTCAGCACTTCCTTCAGCCAGTTTGTCCCTTTCCATGTTCCGTTCTGTATGGCCTGCAAATCCCTTTCCGGAATATAGGTCGCCCAGTTGTACGGACTCAATCCGTCCATTACACGGCCTTCATCCTGCATCATCATGTACTCTTGGGCATTGAGGATAGTAGGGATTTTGTAAAGGTTCTGCACGCCGACATAGCCGTCGTAACTGACTTCGGCAACGCCGGTTTTACCTCGTTTGGTGGTAATCAGGATAACGCCGTTGGCAGCACGCGCACCATAGATGGCGGCAGAAGCGGCATCCTTCAAGACGTCCAAAGATTCAATGTCACTCGGGTTCAGTCCGTCGATGCTACCGTTGGCAACTCCATCTACCACATAAAGCGGGGAGAAGGTTCCGGTAGTACCGATACCGCGGATATTCACCTTAAAGCCCGAACCCAGGAAGCCGTTGTTTTGCGTGATGTTGACACCCGGTGACTGGCTCTGCAAAGCGCCCAGGGCATCCACAGTGTTCAGCTTGGCTATGTCTTCTCCTTTTACTTGTACAGTGGCGCCGGTGACAAGTTTCTTTTTCTGTACACCGTAACCGACAACAACTACTTCATCCAGTAGTTCGGAATCTTCTGTAAGGGTGATTTTCATGTTGGCATCTGCTTTGGCTTCCTGCGTCTTATAACCGATGTAGGAAATGACCAGGGTGGCACCTCTTTTTACGTTTAGCGAGAATTTACCGTATAAGTCGGTGGTAACTCCATTGGTAGTACCTTTTTCCAAGATACTTGCTCCGATGATAGGCTCTCCATTCTGGTCGACAATGATACCGCGGGCTGTTTGTGCCTGCATCTGTTCTGTCACTCCGAATGAATTTTCCGAGTAGGTCTCTATTGCCATGATTTTGCTGCTTCCTATAAATAGGGAGGCGATGGCAATTGCTGTGAGGATTTTGTTGTTCGATGTTCCTCGTTTACGATTTTCATTCATAATAGATGTTTTTTGTTTAAGCTAATGGATCTCAAAATAAATAGGTTGAATAGAAGATGACACTAATAGTGTCTTGGGGCTTTCGGGTAAATCATAGGCATTCATTGTTTTTCTAAGGTTACTATATATAATATGGTATATTCTTGGTTAATATCAATGTGCTTTCCAGAGCTTCCGGATTGTTGTTATCAAATATAATCCTAATTTTCATTATTTAAAATATAGAATCGTATGTATTAAAATATGTTGTCCATTATTTTATTTGCTTAAGAAATTTGCGTGAATGAAATCTTGTTTGAGAGCAAACTTGGTTGCATGTTTTTGATTTTGTGCTAAAATCAGTTAATATATTGATTTTTATGCTGTTGGTTTGTGTTTTTTAAAACTATTGTAAATAATATTCTTGGTTTGGAAAATCTTATTTAAGTCTCGTTAACTAAATATGCACTGTCTGTAATTACTTCGAATAAAAAAAAGGAGCTTTGTCTTGCTTGGGTTTTAGTTAAAATATATGTTGTTTGTTCATTTGCAAAACTTGTTGTACCTTTGCAACCGGATTTAAAATGTATGATGCCGTGAATAGCGGTCGTGTATTCTAGAACACCACGTAAAAAACAGGA
>ERZ779851.2893-NODE-2893-length-12230-cov-2.510554_pt1 | contig 12230 bp, 13 predicted proteins | sample MGYA00511094_ERZ779851 | MGnify/ENA primary metagenome ERZ779851 (study PRJEB29588, sample SAMEA2155512) | human gut metagenome | biome: human gut; feature: human-associated habitat; material: faeces | place: Denmark | collected 2008/2010 ...
AAGAACCTTAAACTCTGAAACAATTGTAACTAAAACAATTGTTAAAGATAATTCTAATGAACACGCAAACAATGGCTTCTGCTCTATCGCCCGCGGAAATGAGAATTATATTAAGGACAATTTTGTTTTAAATTTTGATTATTATATAAATTAGGGACTTATTAATAAGAATATTTTTATAAATGATCTCTATTTAAATACAAATAACTATTTAGGCTATTATACTGGTTTAAGAAAGCTTAATACTGAGCGAGATGAATTAGCTGAAAAACGAGTTCAACTTGCAAAAGCTATTATGGAATTAACAAGCCAAGAAAAAGTTTATGAAAAAGCCTATCATAGCGCCTTAGATGCTTATAATTTAGCTCGGAATAATTTGAAACTTTATTGCGGTATTGATTATGAAAATTTTAACGAATATGTATTAACTACTGACTTAGTTAGAGATAGATCAAAAACCTATTATGTGAAGAATGCAGATAGCACTTACTCCTATGCCTTTACTGAAGAAGATATTAATAATGAGTTTGAGTATGAGTTAGATCCAAATATTAAATATTATGAGAAAGTTAATGTAAAACATTATATAAAAACTAATGATTCCCGTCCGCAAGCAGATAAGCAATATTTCTATATTACGGAAGATGCATTTTCTACTTTAGCTTTAGAGGCTATTAGTGCAAATGTTTATGATACTACCCTCGATTTAAGTGCGGGCGATGGTAAAAAATATTATAAAGCAACGCTCGCAGACTTAACTCAAAAATTTGAAGCAGGCACTGATTATTATCGTTATACTGAAACTTATAAAAAAATTGATTATGCTGATATGATACATAATCAATATTACTATGAGAAAGACGAAAATGGTAATTTTGTCGAGTATTATTATCGAGGTTTCAGACCAGGCGTTCATACTTATTATGAAAAAATAGTTAGTTATCAAAAAGTTAATACGGCAGTAACTCCTGAAGAAGGCATAAAATATTATACAAAGCAAGTTGTAAATGGACAGACTACTTTTGTACTTGCTAATTTGACTACTTTTATTGATGGTCGCGATTATTATGAAGAAAGTGAAATTGATAAGTATCGTCAAATTTTTGTTAATAAAATTTCAGATAAAAATACTTATTATCTTTATGATGAAGCAACCAATACATATAAAGAGCTAATTAGGTCTGAATCTATGAAACGGGCGGACTATTATGAACGCTTATTTACTGACACAATTAAATCTTATATTGCGGAAGTCGGCGTCTATGATTATAATGCTAAAGCTAATTTAGCCTTATGGACGCAAGCAAAAAATGATTTAGATAATAAGCAAAAAGAGTTTGATAATTTTGGAGAACGGCTAAAAGAAATTACAACTCAAAAAGAGGCTCTTGACCAAAAATTTTATGAGAAATATTCACGCTTCATTCAAGAAGGTTCTTGGATTGATGAGAATTATGTAGATGATACCTTATATTATCTTGATGCAGTTTCTGTAGCCCATGATAGCGCCTTCCCGCAAACAACTTATAATATTAATGTTGTAGAGTTAAGCGAATTAGAAGGATTTGAACCTTTCTTATTTAATATTGGTGATAAAACCTATATTGAAGATACTGAATTTTTCGGTTGGCAAGAAGATGGTATAACTCCTTATAAAGAAGAAGTAGTAATTTCCGCAGTAAGCTGGAATTTAGATGATCCAACGCAAAATTCAATTACAGTTCAAAATTTTAAAACTCAATGGGAAGATTTATTTCAAAGAATTACCGCAACGACTCAATCTTTACAATATCATACAGGTGATTATTCCAGAGCCAGCAATTCTTTTAATACTAATGGCACGCTTAATAGTGAGACCTTACAGAATACTTTTTTTGAAAACTCTTTTATAATTGAAAATGCTAAAAACCAGTCAGTTGTAATTGATGAACGAGGAATTACAATTACTGATTTAGCAAAAGCTTCAAATATCTTATAGCTGAACAGTAGTGGTTTAGCAATTAGTAATGACGGCGGAGTTAGCTGGACATTAGGTATTACGGCAAATGGAATCAATGCTTCTGCTATTACAACCGGTTATCTCAATACTCAAGAGGTTACAATTGGCGATAAAATTAACCCTACTTTCCGTTGGGATAAAGAGGGTATAAATGCTTATGCTCATAGCGGAGCTTATTTCAATGCAAATAAGTTTGTAAGATTTGACCAATTCGGCCTCTATGGAATTAATAATACGGGCAACGAAGGTTTCAATCCGCTTATTGAAACTGAAGAATGGGTTATTGACACTGATAAGGTCGCAAAATATTTAAAACCAGTTATTGGAGAAGAAAAAATTTAGGCTGTTGCTGATTTCTCTTTGACTTGGGAAGGATTATAGTTCAGATCGCAAGAGCGCGATGCAAGCTATATTTCAATTAGTTCTAAAAATGATTTTTAGGTAATTTCGCAAGCTCAAGAACGTGTAAAAATCGGCGAGTTAGACAATAATCTTTTTGGATTGCGTTTAACAAATGAACAAGGATATACTACTTTAAAGACCACTGATAAAGGTGAATTAATTTTAAGTGGCTATATGGAAATTAATCCAAGCTACTCAGATTATGTAATTCCTTATTAGTCAAGAGTTGTATTGGGTAATCGCGGGCGGTATGAACCACGATATAGTGATACTGAATTTAGTTTAACCACTGATACTCAGAAACAAGAGCATCCTTATTATAAATTAGTTGAGAAAGACGGATATTTTTATTATGTAGAAGTTGAAGAGACTGATTGGGGTGAAACTGAGAACCCAAATCCCTCTGAAATGGGCTTCTATGAACCTAATATAAAATATCAATTTAGTAAAATTTTTAGTGTTTTTAATTATGATGAAAAAGCTGATTCCGCGTATTAGAGATTAGATGAAGAAGATCCTATTTTATATATTACTGATGACGGATATTTATTTGCTCAAAATGCTGAAATTCAAGGACGAATTTAGGCTACTGAAGGATATTTAGGTAATTAGAATGTAATTATTAACAAATCTGGCATTTCTATTTATAAATCTGATGATACCTTTAAATCTGATCCCGTTTTCTATATTGATGAGAGCGGTAATGTGGTGTTTAAAGGTAAATTAGAGGGTGCGACTGGTACATTCTCTGGAGATTTAAAAGTTCTTAGATTGATTGTTGAGAAGAATCAAAATGAAATGGTGTTAAGTAGCACTAACACTTATGATGGAATTACCCAACCTACTACATTGGAAGAAGCATATGGCTACTACTATGAACCGAAAGCAGAAACTAGTTATGCGGGTACAGGCCCTTATGAAACTACAAAAGATTTATCACTTTTCTTAAGGCCTGAAAGCGGAGACGAAGATAAGCGTGCTCTTAAGGACTATTGGTTCTTTGACAAAAAACCACTCTATCAAAAAGGTTTTTATAGTTCAACGTTCTTCAGCAGTAATCAAAAATTAGGTTTCTTCATAGATCCTGAGACAGGAGCAATCATTGCCAATCAAATTAGTTTAGGTTCCGCGAATTTAACAGAAAAACTTACACTTGGCGATATTACCGGCACACCCGCTTATATTTACAATCCTGACAACTATGAAAATAAGGTAATTGAGAGTGGGGCTTTAATAATTTATAATGATGGGCGTGCTACTTTTGGAAACACTTTAGAACTTGAAAAAGATAAAGCTCGTTTTGGTTTAATTTCAATTGATGGTCAAAAGTCTACAATAGTAGGTATGAATCCATACATTGATAGTGCTAATGCTTGGGTTATTGGAGTAGATAAAGATATTGGCGGATATGGACGGTTTAATCAATTAACAGCAAATTCCCTTAATGTTGAAACCGCTGTTTTTGATACGGCTTCAGCTCGACTTTCGGGTGGTATAAATATCTTTAAAAATGGTATTTTAATTGAATCCGTTTCTCGCATTGAAAATCGGCCAGGATATTATTTAATTAAGTGTAAAGATAGCACTGCTCTGACTAATGTAGCTTTAGATGATATTGTATTTTTAACAAAAGAAAATATTAGTATATCTGAGCGTTATTCTAATGGAATGTATGGTACAGTCACCGATATTTATTAGGATGAAAAATCTGGTTATTTTGAAGTTTTTTCTACTAATATATTATCTATACTTGATTTTGACTTCGCTTTAATCTTAGGTAAAAAAACAAATACAAACAAATTAAAAGAATGGATTATTGGAGTTAATGCAACAGCTCGTGACATTGATGCTTTAGGATTGAGAAAAAACTCTATTAGTTTTACTTCGGTTAAAAAAGAAGACGGAACTTTTAAATTTACTGATGAAGTTATTATTGGACAAATTCCTTTAAAAGTAATAGATCCTACGACTTATGCTATGAGTGAAGAAACAACTTCCGGCTTATATGCAACATCGGTATTTTTAACAGGAACTTTAACTACTCGTTATAATTCTGCTACTAATTAGAAATATGCGGGCATTAACACCTTAAGCTCAACGCCATTTATGATTGAGCGAATGAGAGATAATGATACTAGTCCTATCGTCTTTTGGGCAGGTGCTGAAAGTACAAATTTTGAAGATATTCAAAAAGCTCCATTCCAAATTAGTTCAAACGGTTCTCTTTACGCAAGCCAAGGATATTTTACTGGATCAATTATCACTGATACTACAATTGAAGCTTCAAAAATTATCGCCGCGACTATTTTTGGTCGGGAGGATGGAAAAGCTTTAACAATTCAGGACGCTGATATTGGTATAGATTTTAATGATAGTGAAGGCAAAACTATCTTTTAGGTTGCTCGTGATCACTTCTATATTAATGAAGAAGTTAATAAAATTAATATTCCATCTATACATTTAACTAATCCAGAGTCAGCTTTTAAAGAAAATAGCATTTATATAGATTCAAGCAATATTTATTTTGGCAATATTTTAGAAAAAGTAGCAGGCTCTCATACTGAAGAAGAGTTAAAAAATACTTTTTACTTAGAATCAGATAAATCTGATTATTTTAACTGGGCAATTAAATTTGATAATAAAACAGATGAATTGCAATTTACTTATCATAATTTAACTTTAGCAAAAATGGCGAAAGAAGGACTAACCACTACTGAAAATTTATATGTTAATAAAAATGTTCATTATAGTGATAAAGCAATTTTAGCTTAGAGATTAAATAGAGAAAAATCAGTTATTGGTTACGACTTATTTATTGAGTAAAAGGAGTAATAGCTAATGAAATTTGAAGTAAAACATATATACGATAGCACGGTGGCGGATAAAAACGCCATCGTGGCTAACGCTTTACAATTTAATATAGTTGCTGGCTCTGATATAGAAACAACGCCATCAACTGCTAATACTTATGAATTTTATTATAAATATGAGAAAACAAAAGAACCTGTACTTTTTTTGACTACTAATTAGTTATCTACTAACTATTATTTTAAAAAAGATTAGTGGGAAAATGAGAATATCTTAACTTTAGAGAGCGGAAATAGATATTTTGACTGTGATAAATTAACTGTTAAAGTATTTTTGCCTGCGACACAAGAACCACTTATTCTATCAACTGAACGAGAAGAAACACAAGAAGAAAATCCGCCTTTAAGACCTGAATAGGCAAAACTTGTGGCTTGGGTATCTCCTTTAGTTTTAGTTTAGAAAGAAAGAGAGTTAGAACGGCCTGCAGATGTAGCTGAACTTGCTCACAATTATGCCTTAAAATTAACTGCAACTAATTTAAGTATTAGTTCGACTAATTAGGAGTTTTCTCAATGGTCGCCTAAATTAATTGATTATCATTATTGGCTAAATTAGGCTACTGATCAATACATTGATATACCAATCGCACCCCTTGCTTTTCCCTTGGAAATTGGGCATATAAATGAACAAAATATTTTAGAAGATTTTTCTTTTAATTTTACACTTACTTTAGGGAAAAAAGATTAGACAGATTAGATTACTTTGTTAAATTTAGAGAATAAATAGTTAATTGTAAATCAAGGATACTTGTTTTTACAACCTGAAACAGCACTTGATAATACTTATAGAATTATTTAGACGAGTGCAAATAATGGAGAAACTTTAATAGCTTCTCATATTCAAATATAGGAGGCTAAGTTTTCAGAATTAATATCTGGTTTATCTACGGGTCGTAAAGATTTATTTGATTATCATATTTATTTAACAATTAAGGATTCTTAGGAAACCCCGAAAGTTGCGGGAATTCAAGATTTTCAATATTTAACAACACTAAACTTGATATTTAGAGAAAAACCTTTTTTTAAAGGCAATTTTCAAGCAGAAGATTTAACATGGACCTTAGATAAGAATGATTTAACAAATTATCCTTGGCATAGTTTAATATCTCCTGAATAGATTGCTGATGGTGCTTTTTATAATGCGGGGGCTTCATTTAAATTTAATTTTGATAATGCAATGCCACAATTATGTGGACAAGATTTATAGAAATATGTCCTTTATGAGAGTGATGATCGAGGTATTCATTATTATAGGCTATTGGAACTTAAGCCTAACCAAGATAATTCAAATGAAGTTATTTATACTGTTATAAGACGTTCAGCTTCGGCGAATATTCGTTATGGAATTGGTATTATTACAATGGATACGAATGGTTATTTATTAGAAACACCATTTAATGATATTTTAAAAATTAATTTAACTTTGCCAATTGGACGTATTTCAACACCAATTGCACTTATTGATAATTGTGTTACTGATGAAGTTGTTTTAGATTCATAGGATCCATAGAAACCACAGTCAAAAATTATGGTTTTAAAACCACAGTTAAAAATTGTGGATTATGGCGGTAATAATCAAACAGATTCTAATATTAGTAGACTACCATATTTAGCGTATGATCAATTTAATTAGACAGTAAATTTAACTTGTACTATTAAATTTGAATACAGTAAAAATAAAAAATTTTAGAAGGCTCAAACAATAACAAAAATTATTACTTTAACAGAAGGTCAATCTTATTAGTCAATTAATTGGTCTAATTTGTTTGATTAGAGCGGTTTACCACTAGCTGATGAATCTGATTTATCCGCAACGCTTTATTTACGGGCAACGCTTAGCTTTGTCTATGGTTGTCAAGACAACATTGATTTACTTATTTGTGAAACTCCAATTTATACTCATTTTGGGTTAAAACAATTGCCAACCGTTTCCTATTTAAAAAATTAGATTGGTATTAATACTCCGGACTTAGCTAATAATGAAGTAATTGGAATTACTTCAACAATAGACAAAGCATTAATTCGTTTGTTAAATGGAAGTGAGCACTACTCTTCTGTAAATATTAATACTCGTAATTTACAAGAGTTTATAATTAATTGTGGAAGTTGGGATGACGCTGAATTTGGTTATACTAACTTTTAGATTATTTCAAATTTATCGCTAGATGGTTCACCGCAAATTATAGAATATGAAGCAGTTGAGGTTCCTGATATAAATGATACCGTTGCGGTAGAAGATTTTGAAGCCTTATGGAATTCATAGACTGACCTTTATGTTCGGGTTCAAGAATATGATGTTAATGGTAATTTAATTGACCGTGTAAATTATTCTAAAATTTATTTGAGAGAAAACCATGACTGGAAAGAAGTTTTAAAAGGATTTACTACAATTTATAAAATTACAAATAACTTATCTTATGAGTGGCTTTATGATAAATCCCATTCAAAATTTACAGTTGTATAGGCGTAAAAGGAGGAATTAAAATATGGCAGATTATCAAAGTAGCTATGCTGGCTCCGTTATTGACGAAGCCATTAGCAGAGCCTTAACTTTAACAAAATTAGATGGAACAGTATTAGAAAATGAGAATGAAACTTATGTTGTTGTAGCTTCTAAGGCGGGAGATAATTTTTCTTATCATCCGCTTAAGTTTAGTCAAATGCCAGTTTAGGTTGTCCCGAAAGAAGAAGGATCGACAATAGCATTTCAATTATTTACGATAAATGGCCGAGGTCCGGACCCAAACAATCCAGGAGCCTATGTTCTTAACGCGGGCCGTATTCCCTATGAGAAGACACTTACCGATAATGAGGAGCTAGTTAATAAGTCTGTATATTCAAAATTAGAAACTGTAGATAAACGCAGTATAAAGACAGAAACTGATTTAAATAATCACATTGAAAATAAACTTGCATTAAATAACTTGAATCAATTAGCGCAGAATGGTACAAATTTTTATCATATTGAAGGCAAAGTTTGTTAGAAGTGGAATGATAGTATTAATGAGGCTGATAAACATAGATCTAACTCAGCCATTCATTTATCTGATACAGATATAAAATTATTAAAAAGTTGCCAAACCCATTTAAATGATATAACTGATACGGTTAATCCATTCCAATACCATTTAAGTGGAGCTGACCGCACTTTTTTAACGAATCTTCAATCTACTAGAACAAATAGTATTATAGCAATACAAAATAATTTAGCGACTAAAATTGATAGTGCTTTTGAAATTAGTAATAAACCCATTGCCAACCAAAAGAAATTATGGATCGATACCGAGCATAAAGTTTTAAAATATTATGACCCAACAGCAAAGGATTGGGTAACTGTTCCTGTAGCATATTCGTAATTTGACTTTTTTAGAAATTTATGTTATAATAAAATTATAAAAAAATAGGAGTTTAATAAATAATGGGAATTTTAATAGGTTTATTACTAATTGGTATATGCGCGTGCATAATTACTTTTTTAATACAATTAAAAAATAGTTAGAAAAAAGTCGAACAACTTAATGGACAAATTCATGCTTTAACTGAATATTCAGAAACTTTACTTGAAAAAATTGGAGAATTATCACAAAAAGCCTATGATGAAAATAATTAGGAATTAGTTCAATTAAAGGAATCAATTAGCAAAAATACTCAAGAATTAGATAAATTAACTAATATAAAAATTCAGCTTGAACAAGACATTAGTGTATTAAAAAATGAGCAAAATGCAATTAACGCTGAAATATTACGGCGGCGTGAAGTTGAAGAAAAGCAAGATTTTTTTCGTATTTGTCTAACCAATGAGACAAAATCAGATATTGATAATTTAGAGAAAATTCGTCCTCTTTTAACAAATAAAGAAGCATTAGATAAACTTATATATAATGAATTTATACGACGTCCGCTTGATTTAATGGAAAAAAGAGTTTTAAAAGGTTCTGTTAGCGGTATTTATAAAATTACTCGTTTAAAGACTGGCGAAATTTATATTGGTCGTTCAACTGATGTAATGAAGCGCTGGACAGAGCATGTTAAGTCTTCTTTAGGAATTGGAACAATAGCTCATTCTTATCTTCATACAGTAATGGCTCAAGATGGACTTGATCAATTTACTTTTGAGTTAATTGAACAATGTGAAAAAACGCAATTAAATGCTCGTGAAAAATTCTATATCGACTTCTATGGAAGTAAAATCTTATTAAATGAAAAGGCAGGTGGTTAAAATGGAATTAAGTTTAGAGCAAAAAGAGGTAGTTTATACAACTAAGCCATATTCTGTTGTCCTTTGCGCCGCCGCTGCTGGAAAAACACATTGTTTAACGGAACGAATTAGATGGTTAATTGAAGAACGGCATATTAATCCAAGCCAAATTGTTGCAATTACTTTTACAAATTTAGCGGCCGACAATATTTTACGGCGATTAAAAAATCCAAAAGGTATTCATATTTCAACAGTTCATAGCTATGCTTCTTATTTGTTAAAGTGTTGTGGTTATGATGTATCCGAAGCTGTAGAAAATGAAGATTTTGATAAACTCTTTGAAATGGTTAGACTACATCCTGATTGTATTCAACCAGTTCAATATTTATTTCTTGATGAAGCTCAAGACAGCACCGCTGAACAATTTGATTTTTTAATTGATATGATTAAACCAAAAAACTTTATGTTAATTGGCGATTTACGACAAACAATTTATCAATTTAACGGGAGTCGTCCCGATATGTTGATTCGTATTATGCAACAACCAGATGTATCTGTTTTTAAATTAACACAAAATTATAGAAATGCACAACAAATTCTTTCTTTTGCAAAACAAGTTATTGCACAAAAAGGTTTTGATTATCGAGATGATTCGCGGGCAATGACTGAAAATAGTGGAACCGTTCAATTTATTAATTGGAGTTCTTTTTTAAATTTAGTTCAACAAATTAAAAAGAAACAAGATTATAGAAGTTGGTTTATTTTGTGCCGTTCTAATCGTTAGGTTGAAGAAATGCAAGCTCTATTAAATATTCAAGGAATACCTAATGATACCTTTAAAATGAAAAATATGACTGTTGCTCATTTAAATGAGTTAATGGGAAAAAATTCAATTAAGGTATTGACAATTCATAGTGCAAAAGGGCTTGAAGCTGATAATGTTGTGATTTATGGGGCAATTAATAAATGGAATAGTGATGAAATTTTTGTAAATTATGTAGCAATAACAAGAGCAAAGAAAAATTTATTTTGGGTTTCAAAACGGCGTGGCGCTGCTAAAAAAATTCAGGAGTGGGATTAAGTTTATGGAAGAATTAACTATTAAAGAGTTAAGAGAGGAACTTAATCGCTGGCCTGAGTTAGACGATTATAAAATAAAAGTTGGACCATATCAATTAGTTAAGGATGAATATGGAAATATTTTTGAAAGTATTAAAGGAGAAACTCATTTAGTTTCATTACAAAGAAAATTTAAAAGATAAATTAAAAAATTTTAGAGAGAAAACTTGATTTTTCTCTCTTTTTTTGTTATAATATAATTAGAAATAAATTGAAAGGAGCATTAAATGTTTAAGGTTAAAAGCAAAGACACTGGTGCTATATCAACAGTTCTTGATGTTTATTTAGATAACATTTTTGCAACAACTTTTTTCCTTATATGGGAAAATGATGGGTGGCGTTGGCGAAATGCGGAAAATTATGTGCCACCAAATTATGAAGTGAAGGAGGGTAAATAATGAAAACAAATTGTCCCAATTGTGGAGCAGTAATTAATCCCGAACAACATAAATGTAGTTATTGTGGAACTCCATATTTTGATATGTCTGAAATTGATTTTGAGAATGAAAAACCTTTTTATTTAAAAATAAAAACAAAATGGAACGGAAGAGATGTCTATATTACTCAGCTCGTAAAACCTGATTTAAATGCAATTAATTTGACAACAGCATCTGATTATTGTTATGGAGGCAAAGCGGAGCGACTGTTCTCTTTTAGAAATGAAAATTGTTTAACTACTGAAATCTCATTTACAGGCATTCCTATGGCGAATAATAGTTTATTGATAATGGAGGTGTGTTAAATGAGTTATGATGCAAATTCAATTGAAACATTGACTTTTAAAGATGCTATTCGTCAACGTGTTGCTATGTATATGGGCAGTGCTGATAATCAAGGCGTACTTCAATGTGTAAGAGAAATTATTACTAATTCAATTGATGAAGCTACAATGGGCTATGGTAATAAAATTTGGGTTGAACTTTTTGAGGGAAATAAAATTGTTATAACAGATGAAGCTCGTGGCTGTCCTTTTGGACTTAGAGAAGATGGCACAGAAGCTCTTGAAGCAATTTATACTATGCCACATTCTGGTGGTAAATTTAATGAAAAGCAATATCAAGATGTCGCGGGATGCAATGGTATTGGAGCAAAAGGAACAGCTCTGTCTTCTGATATATTTGAAGTATGGAGTACACGAGATGGACAAACGGCTTATCTTAAGCTTATAAAAGGAGTAAAAGAAAAGTTTGAAATTAAACCTAATTTCTCAAAAAAGACAGGTACAATAGTTTCGTTTATTCCGTCTCAAGAAGTTTATAATGTTGAATCCATTAAAATTGAGTTTGAAGAAATAAAAAAAATGTGTCGTAATTGGTCTTATCTTATGAAAGGTATTACATTTGATCTGACTAATCATATGACGCAGGAACATTTAGTTTATTGTTCTAAAAATGGATTGGTTGATTTTGTTAAGGATAATAGTGCTCAGCCATTACATAAAACACCACTTTCTATAACTTATGAAGATGGCCCTTATAAAACTGAAATTGCTATGATTTGGACTAATGCTCGCAATGAAGAGAGTCATATTTTTACAAACGGGCTTGAAAATATCGAGGGAGGAACTAGCGCTACAGGATGCAAGACCGCTTTAACGAACTTTTTTAAAAAGAAATTTAAAGATGAAATTGGTCCTGAAATAGCT
>ERZ779851.2899-NODE-2899-length-12213-cov-22.346356_pt1 | contig 12213 bp, 9 predicted proteins | sample MGYA00511094_ERZ779851 | MGnify/ENA primary metagenome ERZ779851 (study PRJEB29588, sample SAMEA2155512) | human gut metagenome | biome: human gut; feature: human-associated habitat; material: faeces | place: Denmark | collected 2008/2010 ...
GGGAATTAAAAGCAAACGGTGATTGAAATAGCGCAATTAGCGAGCTGACCGTTCTGCAAGGAAGAGCGAGGGCTACGCTCGAGATGACGATGGCGCGAAGCGCTATCAAAATTTTGCGGCGCTTCTATATTTTTATGCGCCGCACCACCATTTCTCATTTCTAATTTCTCATTCAAGCGAGGCTTTCAAACGTAATCATGGGCATCACGCCCCTTTACATTTCCAGCGCGATTTGCTACAATGTTCCCATATACGGCGATGAGGAAGAGGAGTATGTCCGACAAAGCGAGCCGGCGGTGGTGCGAGGCCGGCGATGGACAGAAGGCGTTTCTGAGCTGTTTCCTGAACAGAGTAGGGAAATAAGAGAAATCAAGGTGGGCCTTAGGGAACACTGAGCAAATCAGACTTTGCGATGTAATCAGTGTTTCCTTGGGTCAATGAGGGTGGAACCGCGGGTTAATGATCCCTGTAACTCGTCCCTGTAACTTTTTGTTACAGGGATTTTTATATTGTTTGGAATGAGTGGAGTGACTGGTGACTAGTAGCTAGGGATTTGTAGCTAGGGATTGGGAATGTGCTCTCTCCCAGCCGAGAAGTCCCTCACTATGAAAGTAGAGAATCTGGTTCAACGGGTTCAGAAGGTTCAATGGGGGAAGAAAGGGTGCGCAATTTATAGAGCGCTCGATACCCCTTATAAATAATTCGCGGCGCTTCTTGTTTTTATGCGCCGCACCTTCCCCGTTGAACCTATTGAACCCATAGAACCTGCCAAACCTATCCACCACCCCCCATTTCATCGATCAGGAGGAACAAATGACTTTTCAGCAGATCGTCTTAGCACTCCAGAAGTTCTGGTCCAAGCAGGGCTGCGTACTCGGAGAAGCTTACGACACAGAAAAAGGCGCAGGCACGATGAATCCGGCTACCTTCCTGCGCACCATCGGACCGGAACCGTGGAACGTAGCCTATATGGAACCATCCCGCCGTCCGGATGACGGTCGTTACGGGGATAATCCGAACCGTCTCTACCAGCACCATCAGTTCCAGGTCATCATGAAGCCGTCTCCGAATAACATCCAGGAAACCTATCTGGAATCCTTAAAAGAGCTCGGTATCGATCCGCAAGAACACGATATCCGCTTCGTCGAAGATAACTGGGAGTCCCCGACCTTAGGCGCATGGGGCATTGGCTGGGAAGTCTGGCTCGACGGCATGGAAATCACCCAGTTCACCTATTTCCAGCAGGTCGGCGGTATCGATGAGCATCCGGTCTCCGTAGAGATTACCTACGGTCTCGAGCGTATCGCGATGTACATTCAGGAAGTCGACAATGTCTATGACCTCGAATGGACCGACGGAGTCACCTATGGCGACATCTGGCACCAGAATGAATACGAGCAGTCCGTCTACAGCTACGAGCTCTCTGACCACGACATGCTCTTCAAGCTCTTCGACATGTATGAAAAAGAAGCACAGCGCGTCGTAAAGGCAGGCCTCGTACTTCCAGCCTATGACTATGTACTGAAATGCTCCCATTCTTTCAACCTGCTGGACGCTGCCGGAGCGATCTCCCTCTCGGAACGTACAGAATATATTTCCCGTGTCAGAAACTTGGCCCGCATGTGCGCCAAGGCCTGGCTGAAAAAGCGCAAAGAGCTGGGATTCCCCATGCTTAAAGGAGGCGAAGCGAAATGAGTAAGAATCTTCTTTTAGAAATCGGCACAGAGGAAATGCCGGCCAATATCATGTCCGGCGTCGTTGACCAGCTGAAAGCACTCGCGGCTTCCCAGTTCGAAGCCCACCGCATCGCTGCCGAAAACATCACCATCTACGCGACCCCGCGCCGTCTCGCCGTCCTCGTCAAGGGCGCTGCAGACCGCCAGCCGGATGAAGAAGTCAAGAAACGCGGCCCATCCGTCAAAGCTGCTTTCGATGCTGATGGAAATCCGACACGCGCGGCTCAGGGATTTGCCCGCGGTCAGCACATCGATCCATCTGAACTCGTCAAAGAAGGGGAATACACCTGGGCGCATGTCGTACATGCGGGCAAGAAAGTCGAAGACGTCCTTCCCGAGCTCTTCCTCTCCCTCATCACCGGCCTGAACTTCACAAGAAGCATGCGCTGGGCCGATGAAGAAGCCCATTTCATCCGTCCTGTCCGCTGGATCGTCGCTCTCTGCGACAAAGAGATCATCCCGATGGAATTTGCTCACGTCAAGGGTGGCAATGTCAGCCGCGGGCACCGTTTCCTCTGCAAGGAACCCGTCGTGATCTCCGACCCGCTCTCCTATAAGGAGACCATGCGGGAAGCCTTTGTCATCGTCGATCAGGATGAACGCCGCGAAATGATTCGTACCGGCCTTCTCGCCGTTGCAGACAAGCTCGGCGGCCACGTCTGGCACAATGCAGACCTCTTGGAAGAGATCAACTACCTCGTCGAATACCCGACTCCGCTCTATGGCAGGATCGATGATGAATTCCTGAAGCTCCCAGTTCCCGCCGTCGTCACCCCGATGCGTGACCATCAGAGATACTACCCTGTCAGAAACGAAGACGGCTCCCTCATGCCGTACTTCCTGACTGTTCGTAACGGTGGTACGAAAGCTCTCGAAAACGTCCAGCACGGCAACGAAAAAGTCCTCCGTGCCCGTCTTGACGATGCGAAATTCTTCTTCGAAAACGACCGCAAGAAGACCTTGGAAGGCCACAGAGATGACCTCACCCGCATCAACTATCAGGAAGGCATGGGAGACATGCGTGATAAAGCAGACCGTCTTCAGAAACTGACGGAAGCCATCGGCAAGGACTGGGGCTTCACGGCAGAGGAAGCCGCTGACGCCGACCGCGCCGCCTTCCTCTCCAAGTCCGACCTCGCGACCGGCATGGTCACCGAATTCACTGAACTGCAGGGCGAAATGGGCAAGGAATACGCTCTCCTTGACGGAGAAAAAACGGAAGTTGCACAGGCTATCTTCGAGCAGTACATGCCAAGATTTGCCGGAGACATCCTCCCGCAGCAGGAAATCGGCCGTGCGCTCTCCCTCTCTGATAAGCTGGATAACCTCGCTGCGACCTTCCTGCGCGGTCTCATCCCGACCGGCTCTCAGGATCCCTTCGCGCTTCGCCGTCAGACCATCGGCGCCGTAAATATCCTGACTGATGGAAAGATCCACTGGGACATCCGCCGCGGCATAGAGGCAGCCCTTGCCCTCCTTCCGGGCGATGAAGAGACGAAGAAGACCGTCCTCTCCCAGATCGAAGACTTCTTCCGCCAGCGCATCAAAGCCATCATGCTCGATGAAGGCATCGCCTATGATATCATCGACGCCGTCCTCGCCGGCCCTGTTGATGACATTTATGCCCTCTTCCTGAAGGCTCGCAGCATGGCGGAAAGCCAGCTGAAGGACGAAGCTGACCTCCGACAGGCTGTCACCCGTCTTGCGAATATCACCAAGGGCAAGACCGGCGGCAAGGTCGATCCATCCCTCTTCACCGAAGACGTGGAAAAGAAGCTTCAGGATGCTTTCGAAGCTGTTTCTGCCAAAGCCCTTCCGCTCTTTGCTTCTTACGAGTACGGGAAAGCCCTCCCGGCTCTCAAGGAACTCACGGCTCCGATCAATGACTACCTCGACAACGTCATGGTCATGGTCGATGACGAAGCCGTCAAGAACAACCGCATCTCCCAGCTCCTCGCTACCCTCGCCCTCTTCAATACCTGGGGCGACTTCAGCAAGCTGGTGTGATCGGCTTTCTGGAAATCGTCTTTTCGATAGACTGCTAAAAAAGGAAATCGCCTGCGCGATTTCCTTTTTTGCGTTGTTGACTGTTGACTGGCGGCTAGGGACTAGGGACTAGGGGAAGACGCTATTCCCGTATCGCCTGCTTTCCCCGCATAGTGCATAGAAAAAAGGATGCTTCACGCCGTGGCGTGAAGCATCCCGAAGAATCCGGTACAGCTGCTTTTACCCTTCCTTCTTCATATCAGGGATCAATTTCAGCACGCAGTACAGGAAGGCAAGGAAGGCGAAGGCCGCGCCGGCGAAGCCGATGCATGTGATCGAGATATACGTACAGAGGAGGCCGCCCAGCCAGGTGCCGGAGCCGATGCCCAGATTGAAGATGCCCGAGAAGATGGACATGGCGACAGGGGCTTCGGCGCTGGTGGTGACCTGGATGGTTTCTGCCTGCAGTCCGACATTGAAGGCTGTCGCCGCCATGCCCCATAGGACGCAGAGGGCGCAGATGGCGTAGAGATCTCCTGCAAGCGGATAGAAGAGGGAAAGTGCGATGACGAGGAGGAAGATCGTCGAGGCCAGGAGGGAATAGCGGTGGGCGTTATAGAGCTTGGAGAAAAGGAGGCTGCCCAGAAGTCCGGCAAAGCCGAAGACGGTGAGAAGCATTGTGATCCAGTTTGCCGGGAAGTGGGAGATCTGCAGCATGAAGGGTTCGATGTAGCTGTAGCAGGTGTAGTAACCGGAGGAGACGAGGAAGGAGAGGAGGAAGATACCGGCGAGGACTTTATTTCTGAAAAGCTTCGGCACATCTTTCACGGCGAAAGGCGCATTGCCGGAGACCTTCGGGAGCAGGAAGAAGAGGTAGGCGAGTGTCGCGAAGGAAATGACGGCCACGCAGGCGAAGGTCATGCGCCATCCGGCGGCGAGACCGATGAAGCGGCCCATGGGAAGTCCGAAGATCATGGCGATGGATGTCCCGGTGACGACCATGCCCATGGCAGTGGACTGGTGGGAGGCGGGGACGATGCGTGTCGCGATGGGAGTCGCGATGGACCAGAAGACGGAGTGGGCAAAAGCGACGCCGATACGGGAGGTGAGGAGGGTATAGTAGCCCGTAGAGATCGAAGAGAATACCTGTGATACGGCAAAGAGCGCGATCACGGCGAGAAGCAGCGGGCGCAGCGGGATGCGTGAGCAGAGGATCATGAGCGGGAGCGACATCGCCATGACGACCCAGGCATAGATGGAGATCAGCAGGCCTGCGCGGGCTTCGCTGATGCCAAAGTCCATTGCGATGTCCGTCAGAAGGCCGATCGGCATGAATTCAGAGGTATTGAAAATAAAGGCAGAGAGTGTGATGCCGACGAGCGGCAGCCATTCACGTAAAGTCATAGATGAACCATCCTTTGATAACGTATTCGCATAAGTCAGTAGATACGTATTATAGCATGCGATGGGGCGGGGGACAAGGTGAAGGGGATTCACAGGTTCAATGGGTTCAACGGGTTAAGGTGGCGGCTTCGCCGCGAATATATAGGGGGCGATGCCCGAAGGTCAGCGGATAGCAGGTTTCCCGTTTTCAGTTTTCTGACATCATACGCCAAACCACGAATGACAAAGATTTCTCGCTGGCGCTCGAAATGACGATACGAGAGAGTCCCCGGTTCCCAGTCCCTAGTCACCAGTCACTAGTCACTAGTCACTAGTCACAAGATCGCCCCAATCAAAAACCCGCTCTGTAAAGCAGAGCGGGTTTCGTGCAAAAGCTCACTTTCTCATGGCTTCCTTCAGTTGGGCACGGAAGATGCCCGCGCCGCCGTTTGCGGGATGGCGCAGGCCGGTGACGGAGAAGCCTGCTTCGGTGAGTGTCATCTCGCTCTTCCTGCCGATGGCAAAGAGCGGAAGGGGGCCGGTTAAGGAGAGGAGCTCTTTCGTATACGTGAGGCCGATAGCGAGTTCTTCATCCGTCGGTGTGCGGTTCGTGAGGAGATTTCCTTTTTTATAAGGATGGAAAGGAAAGATGTTCCACAAGAGAAATTCATCGGGGGCAAGGCCGGCTTCGAGGCATGCGCTCCAGACGACGGAGTCGGTGGGCTCATTGAAGCCTTTCTCTTTCTGTGCAGCCTTCGTGATGAAGGGGCTGTCCATCCGGCTGGTGCGCGTGCCTTCATGGGAGAGGATCATCCGGCTCGTGACTTTGGGATGCTGGTTCAAGAGCATACGCTCGCAGGTCATGGCGATGCCGGAGAAGTGTCCACCCTGATAGCCACAGGCTTCGGCGATGAGAAGGATCTTTGCCCGCCCGATGCGCAGGGCGAGGTAGTCCGTAAGCTGCTCTTGGCGGATGGAGACGGCACCATTGACTTCGTAGTCTGCGTCTGTATCACGCCATGGATTGAAGACGTTCTCGCCCTTGTAGGCGGAGAGAGCGGTGAGGAAATGGGTGAGATTGTCGTTCATGATGGCCTCTAGAAAATGAGAAATGAGAAATGAGGAATGAAGGTGGCGGTTTCGCCGCAAGTATATATGGGGGCGATGCCCGAAGGTCAGGGCGAGCAGGTTTCCCATTGGTGGTTTTCTGGCATCGGCTATTTGACCGCGAAGGACAAAGATTTCTCGCTTGCGCTCGAAATGACGATACGAGAGAGTCTGATGTCTCTTAGTCTCTGGATCGCTAGTCACCAGTCACCAGTCACCAGTCACCAGTCACTAGTCACTAGTCACTAGTTTCCACAAACCGATAGATCGTTCCGGCCTTGGTGCTCTCTACTTTTTCAAAACGGGGAGCGAGCGACCATGCGTCGAAGAATTTGGCTTTCCCGTTTGCTACATAGAGGTAGCTGGGCCTATCAGAGGCCTTGGCAGCTTCTATGAATTGCTCTTCGTTGACGGTGGGGATGGGAGATTTCTTATCCCAGCGGGCATCGCGCTTTTCCTGGTCCAGCAGCGGTTCATCAGGCAGGAGGCGTGTCGCGATGTCGCCTGTGTAGTAGCTGTAGCTGGCGGGATAGGTGAGGAAGAAATAGTGCTTTCCTTTCTCTTCCTGGATGGCACTGTCGATCTCAAAGGCGGATCGTGTCATCATGAAGTGGGGAAGACCTTCGGAGATACAGCAGAGGAAGGCAGACGCCGTGACCGCGGAGATGATGGTGAGGCGTTTGTATTGGTTCGCTTTCCAGCGGATGAGGTAGGCGAAGAGGCCATAAGCAAGGACAGCGTAGAAGACAAGCCAGTTTCCTTCTTTTAGACGGAAGGTGCCGACAAGGAGCGCCGCCATAAGGATCAGGAGGCCGAGGCCGCCCAGAATGGAGGGGAGCTTTTCGCCCATGCGGATGCGGAGTGCGCCGAAGGCGGCAAAGGTGATGGCGGGAACGACGGCGATGTAGGAATAGGTGACATACTTCGTGGCCATCAGGGTGTAGAAGAGGATGGTGCCCCAGCACCAAACCATGAGGAAGAGGTAGAAGGCGCCCTTCTCTTTCCAGCGCATTTTCATTTCATAAAAGGAAACAAAAGCCCATGGGAGGATCGAGGCGGGAAGGAGGATGAGGTAGTAGTACCAGTGGTTGTCCTCGGGATGCTCGGAGGAGGTGGCGCGGAGGACGTTGTGCAGTCCCAGAAATTCATTGATGAAATCACTGCCGTGGATCGCATACATGCCGCCGTACCAGGGAAGGACGATGGCAAAGAAGGCGAGAAGCCCCTGCCAGGGGAAAAGGCGGAGGATGGTCTTCGGCTCTTTCATCGAAAGGCACCAGAGGACAAGGAGAAGGCCGGGAAGGACGAGGCCGACGGGGCCTTTTGTGAGACAGGCAAGCCCTGCGGCAGCGTAGGCGATCACCAGGTGCTTTTTGCTGTTTTCTGTGATGCCGATGTAGGCAGAAAACATGGTCGGGATGGTGAAGAGGAGAAGGATGCTGTCTGTGATGATGGCGTGGGAGATCACCCAGCACTCCAGCGAGGTCGCGAGCATGACGCCGGCCCAGATGGAGACGACATTGTCTTTCAGGATGCGCCGGAGATACCAGATGAGAAGTGTCACGGAGAGGGCGCCTGTAAGCACTGCCGGCAGGCGGGCGGCGAGGTCGGTGAAGCCAAGTGCGCTGTAGGCGAGCGAGAGGAGCCAGTAGACCATGATGGGCTTGTCATACCAGTAGACGCCATAGATCTGCGGGGATATCCAGTCGCCGGACTTCACCATTTCACGGGCGGTCAGTGCGTAGTTCGACTCGACCGGATCGGTGATCGGAAGCAGCCAGCTGCCCCAGAGGAAGAAGAGAAAGGCGATGATGAAGAAGCTGATAAAAGAGATCAGGGTGCTGCGTTCGTTCTCTTTGGCAAGCTGCGCCTGTTTTCTCTCACGCTTTTGACGTTTTGTACTCAAGGAGACCTCCTGTAACTAAAACTGTGACATGGTAAAGCGGCGTACCCATCAGAAAGTGCCGAAATATAGAGAGTGATGGTCATATCTCATGTCATGCATGGCCTATCAGATCGGACGATGATGGAAACAGCAGCTCCTCATGGCTCTGCATGTCTTACCAGAAATACCGCTGTATCCTTTTCCCATAGCAGCTGTGCTTCTGCTTTCAGCTTTTCCGGCCAATGGTCATAAATCTTTTTCTGTACAAGAATGTAGGCATGATCTGGAAGGCTGAGGGCATTGTCTTTGCCGGGAAGAAGGACGCCATCGGCTTCATTTTTTGCCGTTTCTAGGCGTTTTCCTTCGTCGAATTCCGGAAGGGCTTTTCCGTAAATATCCGTGTAGAAGGCGACAGATGGCCGGTAGAAGGTATCGATATAGACCGGAAGTTCAGGCGCCTTTTCTGTTTCCGAGAGCGTCTCTGCAATGCCCTTCGAGGTGAAGAGACTGGAAACGGGAGCGGCAAAGAGGCCCCAGACGGATGTCACGAAGAGAAGGATGAGGCAGGCTTGTGAGCAGAGGAAGGCGCGCATACGTCCCTTTGACAGCATGCGGATAGAAAAGAGAGCAGAGAGGATCATGAAGAGGGAAATGCCGTATTTTATTGCAGCGCCGCCTGCGGGTGTCAGCGGCGCGAGGCTGATGGCGATAGCGGTCGTCAGGGCAAAGAAGAGATGGAAGCCCATGAGGGACTTGGAAACATGCCCCGCTTCTTGGATCTCCGTGAGATATTTCCCGGCCAGAAGCGAGAGCGGAGGAAACATCGGAAGGATGTAGGAGAAGAGCTGCGTCGAGGAGAGCGTAAAGAAAAGGAAAATGAAGAGCGCCCAAATGATGAGGTAGAAGAGGACAGGGTCTGATCTCCATTTCCGTAGACGCCGAAGGATACCGGGCAGTGTGCCGGTCCATGGATAGAAACCGGCGATCAGGACGACGAGGTAGAGCCAGTAGTGGTTCTGCCCGGCATGCTCCGGGCTGATGAAGCGCGTCACATTGTGATAGCCGAGAAAGGTATCGATGAAGGCATCTCCGTGGATCATGCCCATTGCCAGGTACCAGGGAAGCCCCACGAGACAGGCGAGGGGGATCCCCCAGGTCCAGCCCAGTGCCATGATATTTTTGAAAGTAAAAGATCCCCTGAAGATCATCCAAAGCCCTACGATGAGTGCTGGAAATCCGAAGCCGATCGGGCCCTTCGCAAGGAGCGAGAGACCGCAGAAGATATAGGCGGGGATATATTCCTTTCGAAGAAAGGAAATGAGGGCGACGGTGAGCGTGAAGGTCAGCGTCGCATCCGTCACCGAGCTTCTGGCAAGGACGATGATCTCCAGAGAGGAGGCAGAGATGAAGGCACCGTAGAGCGCAGCCTTCTCACCCAGCAGCTTTCGCATAGACAGGTAGAGGTAGGGCGAGAGCAGTGCGCCCATCAGGATCGAGGGGAGACGGGCACTCGTGGTCGAGACTCCCAAGAGAGTGAAGGAGATCGATTCTAACCAATAGAAAAGCGGCGGCTTATCGTACCAGAATTCGCCATAGATGCGGGGAGACAGCCAGTCGCCTGTAGAGAGCATTTCCTTCGCTGTCTCGCCGTAGACTGGCTCATCTGGGTCGAGCAGAGGAATGAGACCGGAAAAAGTGCCGTAGAGGGCGAGACAGAAAAGGAAAAGTAAGATGCAGTTTTTATTGAGCTTCATGTTTATTATTCTTATGTTTCTGATAGAAATGGAAAGCCGCTGCGATGATGGCGCAGATGACGATGCAGACAAGAGCGATCTCCAGCTTGTAAGAGAGGAGAGAATGCCAGTTTTCTCCCAGCATGGCACCCATGTAGACCAGAAATATGGTCCAAGGGATCGTGCCGACGATGGTCAGGATCGTGAATTCCGGGAGGGGAAATTGTGCGATGCCCGCAGGCAGGGAAATGAAGGTACGGATCCCCGGAAGCAGACGGCCGGTAAAGACCGCAATGCCGCCGTAGGTCTCAAACCAGTTTTTGGCGGCGATCATTTTTTTCGCGCCCATACCGCCTTTCTGCGTGTGGCGAAGGATCATGTCGCGCCCGCCCTTGTAGCCCATGTAGTAGGAGGCCAAGGAGCCGATCAGTCCAGCCAGTGTGCCGATCAAGATCGTCGGCCAGAAGGAGAAGACACCCTGCGAGACGAGGAAACCCGCAAAGCCCAGAATGATCTCACTGGGGATGGGGATATTCATGTTTTCGAGCGCCATACAGATAAAGAGCGCAAGATAGCCCCATTCAGAGAGAAAAGATATGATGAATTCCATAGATATGGTCCTTTTGAAAAAACAGGTAGAACAGGGGGCAGGATCGGATGATGGCAGGCGTCACTCACGGAGTCAGCCGCCGGGTCACTCGCTATCGGCTGTCCCTATTTCTAAAGCTTAGCCCCTGATTCCTATCATCACTATAGTAGATATTGCTTTCGATTTTTTAAATAAATTTTGGGGATTCGAAGAATCACATATATATTAAACTATAGCATGGATAAAGGGGTGGGTCAATCAAATAGCAGGTTTGAGAAGGGCAATAGGAATTAGGACCGCGAGTGACTCGTGACTGGTGGCTAGGAATTAGTAGCTAGGGATTAGGTTTGCGATACGAGAAAATCGCTAATTTCAAATCTCCGCGGCGCTTCTGATTTTTATGCGCCGCACCACCATTTCTCATTCAAGCGAGGCTTTAAAATGTAATCAAAGGGGCACCACATTCCACGGGCTAACCCTGAACCCTGAACCCTTCTTTGAATATTTATTCGAAAAGCTAGAATAATTTGACATATGTCCGAAGAATTGATAAGATACAAACAGTTGGTTTACTGCTCAATTACATATGTATAGAATATGGAGATGATCAGAATGATGAATAAAAAAATGAAAATTCTTCTGGCGATGGGCGCTATGGCAGCGGTGGTCCTTGCTTCCGGCTGCGGCGGCGATGCAAAATCCGGCGAGAGTGCAGCGAAGTCCGGCTCCGGCATCCCGAAAGTCATCCGCGTCGGCTCGGAAACCACGTTCCCGCCATTTGAATTTACCAAGGATGATAAATATGTAGGCTTCGACCTGGATCTTGCGGATGCGGTCATCAAACAGATGGGCAGCCAGATGGAATTCAAGTCCATGGGCTTCGATGCGCTGATCCCGGCTGTCCAGTCCGGACAGATCGATCTCATTGCAGCCGGTCTTGATGCGACACCGGAACGCGAAAAGCAGGTCGCATTCTCCGATCCCTATTTCACACAGAATGGCTACATCATCATTGTCAGAAAAGACAATGATGATATCAAGGACTGGGCAGATCTGGAAGGCAAGAATGTCGGCGCGCAGGTCGGCACGCAGCAGGTGAAGCTCGCGCAGGAAGCCAAAGCCGCACAGGTAAAACAGCTCGACTCGAATTCTCAGGCATTCATGGAACTGCAGGCTAAGACGCTCGATGCGGTTGTCATCGACCAGCCTGTCGGCATGTACTACCTGAAGCAGGGCGGCGACAAGGACCTGAAGATCGTCGGCACCTCCAAGGGCGCCAACGGCATGGTCTTCGCAGTGAAGAAAGAAAATAAAGAACTGCAGGCGGCGGTGAATAAGGCGCTGAAGGAGATCAAAGCAAACGGGACCTATGATAAGATCTTCGAAAAATGGTTCGGCAAGCAGGAAAAGAAATAAGCGTGACAGGATAGAAGGAGCGGGCATTGTCCCGCTCCTTTTTGCGTGCGTGCCATCGTTGACTGGAAGGACGGTTTTCTAAAGTTGAAATTTTAAAGTTTTTAGAAAAACAGCGCATGATGCCAAATTTTATTGGAAATACTTGAAATTTTAAAGTGAAAAAATGGTCGGATTCCAGTATACTTTTTATATATGATTATGCAAAGATTTAAGGAAACGCTGATTCAATCACAGAATCAGATTTCATATGGATTTTTATACATAGCGTCGTCGACATTCTTCTTAAATAGCTCGCTATTCGCGCCCCCTGTCTCCTCGCTCTATATAAAAATCCAAGAATGAAATCCGATAACGATTTAATCAGTGTTTCCTTAAAAA
>ERZ779851.2900-NODE-2900-length-12211-cov-15.307420_pt1 | contig 12211 bp, 7 predicted proteins | sample MGYA00511094_ERZ779851 | MGnify/ENA primary metagenome ERZ779851 (study PRJEB29588, sample SAMEA2155512) | human gut metagenome | biome: human gut; feature: human-associated habitat; material: faeces | place: Denmark | collected 2008/2010 ...
TCGTAACACTTTATAATACCAGTTAGGTGTTAAAGAATTGTAGGTATCAAAATTTGTATTTGTTTTTACTTTTATATCTTTATTTGCTATTTTCTTTCCCACCCCATCACACCACTGTATATAATCTTTTAAATCTTTGTAAGCACTGCTCCAAACTTTCGAAGCACTACTATAGCCAATTGTAACATCTCCTTCTGCATCATCTACTGCTTTACAAAATGCATGCCCCGCAGAATACATTCTTCCCGAATCTTTATCAATTGCATCACTCACATCTGAACCTGCCATTATTCTATATGATTCTCCTGATTGCGATTGCTTACTCAGCATTCCTGAATTAAAAATCTCGAAGTTTTTGAGTTTGCCCAATACTTTATATATTTCTGATTTTGGTATCGGATCATAAGAATCACAAAATGATGATACCAATTCATCATACATTGCTTCAGAATGTTTCTGTGAATATATATGTACCATATGAGTTTGTGTTTGATAATGTATTATATATAAAATATATTCAAGATTGACCTTATCACCACTTCCCATCCAAAGTGGTGAAACATATTCCAAGCCAATTCCTATTACCGTATTTTCTTGTTTATTTCTTAATATTCTTCCTGCCACGTTACACACCTCTGGAAATTCGGCATTTATATCAAAACTCATAGAACGATAGATTTTCACATGACAATTAGGTCTGATTGCATGAACAGGGACATTTTCAAGAATACGCTCATCTTCCACAACATATTCTTTATAATAATTTCTATTTTGCTGTTCACTTTTATTCTTTCCTTCACTCATTCCAATGATCATATCCTGCCATACAGCATCTTTAGAATAAAGTAAATTGTTTTCAATTTCTAATTCTTCATTATTTACCGCAATAAATTTTGCCTTTCCTATATTCTTTGCATTTGTCCGAGCAAATCTACCAATAAACTGTAATGTACTCGCAAGCGATTTATGAGGAACATGTATTGCTGCAATTTTAAGATTAGGAAAATCATAGCCTTCTCCTAGCATATCTACACACACAATTCCATCCAGTTCTCCAGAATGCAACAATTTCAAAATATGCTTAACCTTTGAATTACTCATTGAACTATCCACTTTTGAAAGTTTCAATGAAGTATTATCCTTATATAACTCCTCCAGTTTTTCAGCACTTACTTTAGTATCCGTACGTACCATCAGATAATGTTCATACCCAGCTTTTCTATCATTCAGCAATACCTCCTCAGCTCTTTTAGCAATGCACAAATCATTATCCATTCCACTTTCCACAGGAACATATTGTATTTCGCCAAAAATACCATCTTCATATGCCTTTGAAAGTGGATAATCATATACTATTTCACCAGACAGCTCTTTTCGATCTAACCTAAACGGAGTTGCTGTAAACAGCACATGCGTTGCCACAGACAAATTTACTAAAATCTGTTGCCATGTTTTAGCTGGGGTATGATGAGCCTCATCAACTTCCACCAAATCAATATTCTCTTTCGCCCAATCAGATTCACTTAGACTGAGTGCACAACTAGGTGTAGCAACAATAACATCTGCTTGCTCCAAGTCTTTTTGATACTCCTTGGTATACAAATGCTCCAACTCAAAAACTTTAGGTTTTTTTATTGAAGTATTAAATACGTTAGCTACACACAATGTCCTAAGCTCAGAAAAATCCTCTGCAATTTGTCCACGAACCATTTTACTCGGCGTAACAACTAATACTCGTTGTTTTCGTATTAAATATGGTGTCAACATAAGCACAGCTGTTTTTCCTGATCCTGTCGGCATAATAACAATAGCCGCCTCTTTTTTATTGAGCGTAAAAAAGGATGATATTGCGTGAATTGCACCTAATTGAGCATTTCGTAATCCTCTGCTCTTTTCCGAATCTATGGGATATTTTACTGCATTGTAATGAATCTTAAAATAATTCCCCATATAATTTCCTTCCCAAACTAATATTATTTTCTCATATTAGTTCATTGTATCTCTTGATACACTATCTTTTTTCTCATTAGCGGTTTTACAATATCATAATAAACTGTAACAACCAAAATCAGACACATAATTATATATATGAACCAAAAGTACAATTTGTCCATAATAACAAGCATATACCCAATAGACGTTAGAAAATAAGTAAATATTGATGTATCCATCGTAAATTTTTCTAAACAACGCATCCAGTGTGTTTTCCTGAATTTCTTATTGCGAATAAATTTATCTATAATTTTTATTACTGTCACAATAAGTATCAACGCTAAATAACCTAAAATAGCGACGATTTTATTGAGAACATCCTGATTCAAGTATATTAATGGCAATGTAATCAACGAAAGAATATAATATACTACAAACAAAATATTATTCATCAAAGGAAACACACTTTCATAATATACTGCGTTTATAGCCTTCTTCCCCTCTTCTTTCTGAGCACACTGTATTTGTTCTTCCGAATATCGGCTTATACTCCCCACTTCATTTGCTTTTTTAACATCCTCCAAAATCATATTATCTCTAGTTCGTCTTTGTTCATATTCTTTATAATTATATTCTTTCTCATCTATTTTTCTATTTACATATTCATTCACACTTGACTCATCAATAATGTTTTTCACTTTCTTACAAATAGGTAAATTTAAAAATTCTTCTTTACTCTTATCTGCTCGCCTGAATTTGTCATTCCACTTTTTAGAAATTTCAGACAATTCTATCACTTTCTCGATGGAATAATCTTTAAAATAAGTTATTTCTTCCCCCGTGTAATACTTTTCTGTATAGCGTTTAAACGCATCTGCAATTTTTATTGTGCATTCTTCTGGTGACTCTATAAAATCAAATGAAGAAACTATTTTATACACATAATCCTGCAAATAATTATAATCTGGTGGAAAATCGTCTGCTACCACTTCTCCATCATCATCTGTTATTGCACAAGGTTTAGGATTAATGTCATTTTCTTTCAACTTATAGTTATAATATGCCATAATACAACTTGTATCCGCATTCTCTTTACTATATTTACATACATCTCTATAAGCACTTAATAATTCAAGCAACTTATTTCTTTCCTTTTTTCTAAGATATTTAACCACATAAGAAGAATTGATTTCAAAAAGTGCTTCATAATCATTACGCGTATAATATTTTTCATTCAATAATTTAACGATTGGAAATATCACCATCATCAATACACTTTCTCGATTTGCTTTGTCATAATATCTTTTCGATATTAACAACGATGCAATCGCAGAAATGAAAATAGCCATTGCATTTTGATATAGCCAAATACCAATTTGTACTAACATCTCTTTTTCCTTCCTGTATCTTATTTCCGCTACCTGTTCTGTACTATATTCAACACTTAATTACCCTCAACACACCTGTATCTATCAGGTAGTCCTCATGATAGAATAACTTTTTTCGTCGCTTTTTTCGTCGCTTTTCCACCGGAAAAAGCGACGAATTATTTTAATCTATACAGCTTGCCTTTTGTTTTCCCATTATCGATTAGTTTATCAAGTGCAAGTAATTCCTTTAACAATTCCTTTGTCCTAGTATCCTTTAACCCAAGATTATCAGCTATTTCAGCTGTTTTATGCCACTCGCCATCATTCAATAATTTTAGGATTTTATCATATTGTTCTATCTTTTTCTTTGATGATTTTTTCGTCGCTTTCTCATAGCTATCTGGCAGCGAAACTTGATCATCCTCCTCCAAAAATGCAGGGTGGATTGGAATTCTTATTCTCATAGCTCGTCTATCTTCATCCGTAAAGAACTCCGCTCTTGGTGAGCCATTCTTCTCCAGTTCTTCCTGTATTGTTGGAATACCGGAAGAATGCCCCTCTGATAAATCCAGTTCTTTTAAAAACTCCCCAAGTCGTCTATTCCTATAATATCTCGAAACAAATCTCTTTCCTTCAGCTATTGTCTTTTCTGAAATAGATCTGTCTATCCCCGGAAAATTCATAATATTTATGCAATCTGGCTCTATCTCTATAGTTACCGGTTCAAAGGACATATAATCTCTGTGATAAAAGGCATTTACGACAGCCTCTTCTATTGCCTGATACGGATAATTGAATATCCTTAACGCCTCCATCTGATTTGGTACTTTAATTACCTTTTCTCGAATAATCAAATTACGAAATCTTTCCATTGTTGCCTGAATCATCTGAGGCACCGAACCCGTAATATTCGGATAATCTTCACTAATGCTAGGATTTTCAATGCTTCCTTGTGGAAAAGATGTCATCTGCACATAAGTATATCCAAAGAATTTTTCCGGATGCTCGCAGAACATCATAATTGCCACATTCTGAATATATCTGAGTTCTGGCGGACCAACCAATAACTGCATGTCATTAAGTATTTCCTCAACACCACGCTCCCTTACCTGTTTAGCAAGTTTACTACCGGTTTTTCTCAAATGATCTTCTAACAGCACCGGTGAAATATCCTCAAATGTTGCCTTATGGTTTGCTCTGCAATCAAACGGGGTTTGATCTGACATATTAATCAGTTCTCGCTCCTGCTCACTATTGGCCCTGACTGAACTTGTTTGATAACGAATATAGTAATTGTACTTTTTCTCTTTCTTACTTGTTACATGCTCTGGTGATTTATATGGTCTCTGCTGTCCTGTCCTGACAACAATTATAAAAATCCACTTTTCGTCAACTTCCATAGGTATCCCCTGAGGAAAGTAAGGTGGAGAAATCAAATTATTGTACCCAAGCATATCTTTCTGTATTGAATCTAGCATATGTTCAGGTAAGCCTTTTACTGGGCGCTTGGCAACACCATTTTCCTCCTCGACACCTACAACTATATATCCACCGCCATCATTATTATAATCATTTGCGAATGCACAGACACTATGGTAGATATCGTCAGGATTCCACCCAGTCTTAAACTCTATTCTGTCTGATTCTAATTTTCTTTTGTTTAATAAATCTTCTACGTCAAGTTCAAGTTCCATAATGCCACCTCCATTCCCGTAACACAAATATCATCGAATAAATTATAAATTACATTTTAAACTCCCTAATCACCCAATTTGATACTAATGGTCCAAGTCCCAATTTTAATCAAACTAGCCAAAGCTTCTAGATAAAATAAATTTATTTTGATTTCTTAGGAATCAATGGTTTTTCCAACGTTGCTGAATTATATACAATATTATCCACCACATTGTCCGCATTATCATGTTGCTTAAGCCACAATTCTTCTTCGAGATTTAATTTATCAAGCAAATACTCATGTCTTTTAGAAAATTCATCGAAGATTTCACTCCACTTTAACACATATATTTTTGTCATTCCATTATCAACCCAATAAACGAGATGTTGTTCACCATGATTTCTATTATTTTCCAATTCACCTTCAAGAAATCCACTTGTATTAAATTTATTCCCTACCAAATAAAATGTCCATTTAACATTTCCCATATTAAAGCGATCATCCTTACGTATTACTTGCAAATATTTTTTCACCTGTGATAATTGTGTTTCTCCAAGTGCTACTGTAGGTCTCTTAAGTTCAACCACCACATTCTCTGTCACATCACCTTTTCTATCCTGTCTTATCATAAAGATATCCATTTCTTTATTTTTATCTTCATGATCAATATCCACATCTTCGTCTTTCCCGGTAGTTGCCAAAATTAATCCCTTGAGTGCATACGTAAAATCTGGCTCTGCAGCTGTAATTAAATTATATTGCTCTCCAAACAGCCAATAATGATTCTCTACTACGTTTTGAATATGTGGAACTTCCTTCGCATACATATCTTTATTGAACACTAATTCTTTAAGGCCCTGAATTACTTTTTGTCTATCTTCAATCAGTTTTACCAAACGGGTAATATTAGACAATGAAGTATATTTCAACACTCCTGCCAGTTCTGCCAATTCATCCTCATCTAAATCTACAACTTGCTTAAGAACCTTAAATAAATTGTCTTTATCTTCTGCATCCATTATAAGCTTTAATAAACCAATTGTAATTTTTTTATTATCATCGCTCAAGTTAGTAAAAATTTTGGGTTGTGCTGCATATAATGTACCGACTAAATTGTCTAATTCACTCTTCCGATAGGTGTCAATAGGATTGTTAGCATTAAATTCTGGATATATTTTTGAATCAATTAATTTATCAATAAACTTATCTGACGCTCCTTTTAAATATCGTCTTCGAAATTTATACAAAAAAACATTAATAGCATCCATTAATTTTCGATATTCTTGTTCGTTCTTATTCGGAAAAAGGCATGCTTGACCATCCATTTCCTTTTCAAAATAGAAATTATCAAAATAGGAACTTTTTATAAATATGCTATGGAAAAATTCATCTGATTTTTTGTTTAGTTTTGTTGCTTCTTTATACTTTTCTTCATTATCAGAGTCGATAAAATAGAATTTTGAAAATTCTTTTCCAAGACTCTGATTCCATTGTACAATTGATATTTCATATTTATAAGTTAATTCTGCCGCAGGAACAAATTCAATCTTTTTTATTATGAATTCATCATATGTTACTTTCTCTCCATCAACTAAAATCTGAAAATTTCTAGGCTTATTTAATTCCAAAAACCAAAAAAATTCAATTTTTATCTTTTCAACAATATCATCTTTTGAAAATTGCTGAACTTGTGTAAAGATAACTTCTGTGCCTACATTCTTACCCGTAATCTGTGGCTTTTTTCCTCCATTGTCATCGTACTGATTCAAAGTATCCTTTTCCATATCAATATAATATTCATATTTATTTCCACTCTTTTCATACACTGTATTCCATCTGGCCCGTTGAGCAAAAGCAAAAAAAGTTAATCGGCCAATTCCCTGTCTACCATGAGGTAACGAATGATTTACTTTCTTAGAAATATCATATTTCTTTGAATCATTAAATGGTTTAAATTTATCACCGAGCTCTTCGTATACAATTCCAGTACCATTATCTTCAATTGAAATCATATTAAGCAATCCAAATTCATTTGTATATAATTTCACATCTACTCTATCTGCCTGAGCATCAAACCCATTCCATATATATTCACATAATGCATCTAAAGGTTTAAAACTCTTTAAATTCTTCTGAATTCCTTCTGTAGTAATTGATACCTCCTGCATAAACTTCCTCCTGCCCTTTATTGACTATAATATTTTGCCAAGAATTGAATTCCACTTCTTTCATTATCCTAAATATACTGTAATAATCTCTTGTCAAATCTATCATTATTTTATTCAACAATTATTTAACATTTACTATCTCGTTATCCATACATATGATATTATCGTTGTGCTACTTTTCCCTTACTTTGTCTAATTCAATTTACTCTATAATATCAGATATTATTTGATCTTCGGTTACTTATCCTCAAGTATACATTTGTAAAGGTCATTTATTTCTTGTACAATTATCTTTATTCTGTCAATATCGCCGTACACCTTATGTGCCTCTTTTGACAATCGGACAATACCTTTATGAATTTTATTATGATCATCATACTTTGGAATATATATTCGCGGTCTAATAGGAAAAGAGCGAGAATCTGATGATTGCATCATATATTTGTATACAATCTCCGTATTCATAATTCCACAAATGTAATAAGCCTCATCTAAAGTTATATAATTTCCATTATTATCCTCACATATTGAAACAGCATGGTTTTGGAATAATGGTCTTTTCATTCCCCCCCACGAAGTGTTTACATCAGAAATTACAGCTGCTGCCCATTTTGTATTATCTCTAAATACAACATAGTTTTGAGCATAGCTATATTCACCAACCCGTGCCAGTGCATAAAACTCTGCATTTTCTCTACCAATAATTCTCTCGTTATATCCCGTCTGTTCCAAAATCATCTTTTTATTTTCCATATAATAATTTGCTAGTTTTGGGGCTTTCCTTGATAACTTATTCATTGTTATTGGAACTCTTGGATTTTCTTTTTCATATGGGAAAGGAACAATGTATTCATCACATTCAACATGAAATGGAGTAATATCTTTTCCTTTAATCATTGGATGTAAAAATTCTGTTTCCAATAAAACATCAAATTCTGGTACTCTATACTTTGATTTCTTATTTTGTATATTTCTTAAACAAGTACAATTATCTGTACCTTTTAAATCAGATAACTTGAACACCATTAGTTCTTGTGGATAAAATTCAATTCCTTCTCTACCAATATAATTTGATACTCCTCCTACTTTTTTAAATTCGTGCAACAATTCTTTTGTATCGACTGAAGAGAAAAAATTCTTGTTTTCATGACAACATGCAAGTAATTTTGATTCATGCTCAAAGTATTCTTTTAATTCCAGTTCTTCTAATCCATCAATATTTTTTGTTGCTTTTTTTATATACCAATCGGTCTCTACTCCCTCTGTATAATCCACATATTCCTTAGATAAGAAGAATGACAAAAATTTTTGTGTAACAGGCTTAAAAGGATTTCCACTTTTTGTCCAATTGGTAAACCTACAGAAATACATCCTACTTCCATCTTCCAAATAAAAATTTCTAAATCCCTCGTATGACTGCTGAAAAACTAAAGGCTCTGGCATTAAAAATCCTAGAATGCCTTTTTCAGATAACCAATTGTCAGCAGCCACATTCGCTATCAAAGCACAAATATTCAAGTTAATCCCACCCGTTAATCGGTCTCCTGAAAATAATCTCCTAGATATACATAAAGATTTGATTCGGTCTCTATATCCCGATGGAAGACTCTTCCAATCAACCCACGGCGGATTTCCCACAATAATATCAAATTTTCCCAAATTTGCTGTAGCAAGATAATTTGATAAAATTCTTGCCCAAATACCATTCCAATTCTTTTTTTCTAATTCAATTAAGTTTCTGGAAAGTTGTACTATCTTCATACAAACCTTAGGTGTTAAATCCGATTCCGAAACTAAAGCTTTAAATATATCTGCCACAGCATCTTCATTTTGATTTTTTACCTGTGATTCAACAACAATCATCTCCTGCGAAAATTTAGGAATGTCATTAACAATACTTTTAGGTAATGTCACTTCGATAGGCTCTTTTGTTGTTGAAATGACATAATCAATACATTGAACATTATCATACATTATTGTCTTTGGAACATATGATGAATCTCCTAAATATATCGGAATATCTATAGGTCTATTATCACAAATCAAATGAGATATATTTATAAAGTAATTAACTCTAGCTGTCAATACTGCAATTGGATTTAAATCTATTCCTTTTACTCTTTGCAATACATCTTCAAGTTTTTCCTCATTACTTTTTTCCTGCTCCTCACACAACACTCTGTCAATCATTACATTCAAAAATGTACCACTTCCACAGCAAGGGTCTAACCCTTTCCATTCTTCAACCTTAGATAATTTTATTGCCTCATCCACTACATTCTGAGCAAGCCACTTTCTAGTATAATATTCTCCTAAAGAATGTCTTACTGCTGCTGGCACCATTGCTTCATACAACAATTTAAAAAAATCTTGCGATTTACTGGTATTATTCAATACAGCCTTTTCGGAATATCTACACAAAATTCGGAAAATATTTTTTACTATTTCAGCAAGTGATTCTGTCCACTGTTTTTCACTGCAATACCATGAGAAAAAATCGCCTTCAAGAAGGTTTGTTACATGGTATTCGCGAAAAATTGCACCATTTTCAATTCTACCAAACTGTATCCTAAGGCTCTCGGAATTCATATATAATGACTTTTCAAAACTAATCAATGATCTATCAAAGCGAATTTGACTTATTAACTTATAGGCAATAATTTTTATTATAATTGCATAAGCAGTCTGTAAAGCAAATAGCGCTAAATATTCGTCATCTCTATCTGATAAATCTGTCTTCAATAATGTCTCAAGTGATTTCTTTCTATCTATAATCGCTTGTTGCTTTGATATATCATCATGTGCTAAATTAAAAAGTTCTTTCCACTCAATAAATAACATTTGTGTTTTCGGATGTATTCTATTTTTTAGAATATTATACAATTCATTAACAAGGGTAAATGCAATACCATCGTTATATGGCGGATTACAAAAGCTTTCAACAAGATTTTCTGCATTGAATGCTCTTAGGTTTAGAGAAAGTATATTCTGAACAATCCGATCCAATGTATTCTCATCTAGTGTTAAAAAACTTTCCCTTATAATTTTTCCATCAATATAAGTAATAAAACACCCCTGTATCCCATCTGTAACATATCCCTCCAACACCTTAGACTCATTTTTTTTCCCTATTTCTTCTAAATAATTGGAAATCTGTATAAACGCTTTATCTTTATAATATTCTGTCTGCAATGTAGACGGTTGTTTAAACTCGATAACCAAAGAAGCTATAGCTGTATCTGGTCTTCTTGCTACATGTTCTGCTATAGCTTTATCTTTAATTGGATTATATTCAAATCCCAAAGGTTCAAAATATTTTCTAAAGAATGAGAACAATTCATTATCAAATCTTGTCTCTATTGTTGCCTCATTTGGAGTAGAAAATGCCACTTTTCTAATTCTTTCAGCCATTGCTTTTAATTCATCCATATAGTCTTGAGACTTAATAATCGAAGAATACTCACTTATCATTCTTGTTTGTTCCATAAATTCTATGTTCCTTCCTAGTATATTGGTATATCAACTCAGTTTTGTTATTTTATAAATTCCACAATATCGCCCATTTTAAATAAATTTCATTCCAAATCTTTTTTAACACTTCCAATGTAATTATTGCTTCTTTCGATAACTTTGCTAGTGTAATATAACTGCTTCTATTTGAAAGCTTCATATATGTCTTATTCACTTTTTCAATAAACAATTTCCATAATTTATCACAATATATAGTCATATTTATACTTCTGCATCACTTACCATACCATTTTACATATATCACAGTATACCACACGCTCCCAAGCCTTAAAAATAAAATCTTTATGCATTTAATCATCTAAATCTTCCCCCCAAAAAATAAACCATAAACTTACGAAAAGATTAGAGGATTTATCATCTTTTCTACTGTTCTGAACCTTAGCTTTCATCCTACAAACAGGATATTTTCGTGATTGTCGAGAAATCCAAGATTGCAAAGTTCAAGCATTTCCTTTTTGTTTACATTAGGTTGAAAATCGAAATCAAGGTCCTCAATTGTTTTTATAAATGGAAAGTTTGCTACATGAACATTTGCATGGGAGCATCCCAAAGTTTGTGTAAACCTTCAAACTGATGTAAGATAAAATTACTCAGTTTGGAGGTTATTTTTATGGCAAGAAGAAAAGACAGCCCACAAAAAGCAGCAATGAGAGAAATGATGCGTGACTATCTGAAAAATAATGATATCAGCATCAAAGATGGCATCGATGTAAACAGTATCATGCGCGACATGATGTCTATCCTTTTGGAAGGTGCCTTGGATGAAGAACTGGATGAGGAGTTAGGATATTCCAAGTATGACTACCGAAACAAAGAAACGGCCAATAGTAGAAATGGACATTCCCGTAAAACTATGCATACCAGTTATGGAGATATGGATGTAGCCATTCCAAGGGATCGTAATGGTGATTATGAACCACAGCTGATTAAGAAGTATCAAAATACAGTAACTCAGGACATGGAAGAAAAAATACTTTCTATGTATGCCAAAGAAATGACAACCGGCGATATTGAATCTCACATGCGCGAATTATACGATATTGATATTTCTGATAGTACAATCAGCAGGATCACAGACAAAATTCTGCCAATTGTAAAGGAATGGCAGGAGCGTCCTCTGGAAGAAGTGTATGCAGTTGTATTTATGGATGCAATCTACTATCATGTTCGCAGCGAAGGTCGTATTGTAAAACGTGCGGTTTATATCGCTCTTGGTATCGACATGAATGGGAAAAAGGATGTCCTTGGAATGTACTTAGGCGAAAACGAAAGTGCAAAGTTTTGGCTTTCAATCATGAATGGATTAAAAACCGCGGAGTTGAAGATATACTTATTGCATGTGTTGATGGTTTGAATGGATTTCCACAGGCAATTGAGGCTGTTTATCCTAAAACAGAGATCCAGCAGTGCATCATCCATCAGATCCGTAATTCAACAAAATTTGTTTCATATAAAGACATAAAAAAACTAATGGCTGATTGAGTGTGTGAATAAAAGTCTGTAAATGTGATCTTCTATGATAATGATTGGGCTGA
>ERZ779851.2912-NODE-2912-length-12181-cov-3.720023_pt1 | contig 12181 bp, 8 predicted proteins | sample MGYA00511094_ERZ779851 | MGnify/ENA primary metagenome ERZ779851 (study PRJEB29588, sample SAMEA2155512) | human gut metagenome | biome: human gut; feature: human-associated habitat; material: faeces | place: Denmark | collected 2008/2010 ...
CGGCACGAAACCCCAGTAGCGCGAATCGAGCGAACAGTCGCGGTTGTCGCCCATCATGAAGTAATAGTCCATCTCGAAAGTATAGCTGTCGGCCGGCTTGCCGTCGATATATACGCGTCCGTCCTTCACGTAGGAATCCGTGTGATACTCATAGTTGCGGATCACGCGCTCATACATGGGCCAGTTTTCCGGCGTCAGTTTGACCGTCATTCCCTTGCGCGGAATCATAACGGGGCCGTAGTCCTGGCGCGTCCAGTTCTCCGACAGGCCGTCGGGGAAAAGGAACTCTCCCGCCGGAGCGGGCTCGCGCACCAATGCTTTGAGCAGCCCCGATTTCTTCAGCTCTCCGACCGCTTTCGCCGTCAGAGGCAGATGATATATCGGACTGGCTGCAAGCGCCGACAGGTCGAAACCGGCCTGCGTCCAGTTCACGGCCTCAGCCGGATCGGGCTGCACGAGCGCCTGGGCTACGTCGTCGCGCGAAATTTTATAACGTTCCCAGTCGGCGTCGGTCAGAGGCCTGACGGTCTGGAAAAGATAGTTGAACTGCACGTTCGTGGGCTGCGGCTGCTTCTTTCCGTTTATGAAAATGTCGCCGTTGACAATCTTAAGCGTTTCTCCCGGAAGCCCCACGGCACGCTTGACATAATTCTCGCGCCGATCTACCGGACGATAGACTATTTCGCCGAACTGCCCGGGATTGTTCATGACCACGTCGCGCCCGAAATATTTCACCAGAGTGTAGAAATCGGGATTCTGCATCTTGGTGGCCACGGTGTCGCCCGCAGGAAAATTGAACACCACGATGTCGCCGGTCTTGACATTGCCGAGACCTTTCAGGCGATGGTAGCGCCATTGCGGCCACTCAATGTAGCTCTTGGTGTTTATGACAGGGAAAGTATTCTGCACGAGAGGGAAATGCAGCGGCGTCATCGGCACCCTCGGACCGTAGGCCATCTTGTTGACCCACAGATAATCGCCCACAAGCAGCGATTTTTCAAGCGACGAGCTCGGGATCTCGTAGTTCTGCCCCACGAAAGTGAACACCAGATAGACCAGAATCAGCGCATAGACGATCGCATCGACCCAGCTCATCACCGTCCGCGTCACCTTGCTCTTGCTTTTCTTCCACCACGTGAAAGGAATATAGCCCGTTATATAGATGTCGAAAAGGAGGGGCAACAGCAGAAGCACCCACGGATTTCCGAGCCAGATGACCCACAGAATGAAAATGAGGGTCACGATCCCGAAGCGCACCCAGCGCGTCTTCTTGGTGCGTGCCACCCTTTCGCGGAACGACAGCCGCTCCCGGCCGGTTTCAGTCTTGTTCTCTTCCATCGGTCGTCAGGATTTGATGATGTCGGTCAGTTTCTTGTCGCCCACAATGCGCTCCATAAGCTCGTCCATCGTGAGGAAACCTTTCTGGGTCGCAACCCACTCGGCCGCCACTACAGCACCCAGAGCGAAACCCTCGCGGCTTTTGGCGCGATGCTCGATCGTTATCGTATCAACGGGCGAGTCCCAGCGGACAATGTGGGTTCCCGGCACCTCGCCTTCGCGGCGATGGGCTATCAGCAGCTCGTCGGCTGCCGCCTCCGGATTTTCCGTCCATGAACTGATGCGCTCGGTGGCGCCGATTATTCCGCGCGCCAGCGAGATGGCCGTTCCGCTCGGATGGTCGAGCTTGTGAACATGATGGATCTCCTCCATTTCGGGGCGATACTGCGTGAACTTGTCCATGAGCTTCGAGAGATAGGCGTTAAGGGCGAAGAAAATGTTGACGCCGATACTGAAGTTTGAAGTCCAGAAGAAAGTGGCGCCGTCGCGGTCACACATCTCCTTTATCTCCGGCATACGTTCGGTCCATCCCGTCGTTCCGGAAACAACCTTGACTCCACGCTCGAAAGCGCGCACGTAATTGTCAAAAGCCATTGCAGGCACCGTGAACTCGATGGCCACGTCGGCGCTCTTGAATTCAGGGCTGTCGAATTTGTCCTGACTGTCTATGTCAATCACCGCCACAATCTCGTGGCCGCGCTCGCGCGCTATCTTCTCTATGGCGTGGCCCATCTTGCCGTAGCCGATCAATGCTATTTTCATATTCGGTTCTATTTTATGCAAATTTATAAAATTCGCCCGATTCTGCAAAACCGCTCCCCTCCAATCAACCTAATTTACTTTAGTCCAACCGGTCAAATTGGTCCAATTGGATAAAAGCTTGGGAGATGGATTTTATGTTAAAATCGTAAAATTTAAATGTTAAAAATGTTAATAGGGGGGGGTAATTTAAAAATTTTTATAAGACTTTTGCATCTATAAGACAAAAAGCACTAATCGTACCATCATTTCCAGCGTGGAAGCATCCCTTAAATCATACTGTCCGCACCGATTTGATTCCTACGTTTACCAACCAACAATGCCAATAATTTTTATCCCTATTTATTAACCTAACTAAATTAACATGAAAAGAAGATTATTGTTGTTTCTTACATGTTTGTCGCTCATGGCCGGAGTTGGCTATGCGCGTACCATCACAGGTACAGTTGTTGAAGCGGCAAATGATGAACCGGTTCTCGGTGCAACCGTAAAGTGCAAGGGCCAGGAGACAATAGGTACATCAACCGACATCGACGGTAAGTTCACCCTGAACGTTCCCGACAATGTGAAGACTCTGGTTGTGTCCTATATCGGTATGGTTCCCCAGGAAGTAGCTGCCACCGACGGTGTGGTTGTCAAACTGGTCGAGAACGCGACCAAACTCGACGAAGTGATCGTCGTTGGTTACGGTACAACTACAAAACGCAAAACAACCTCTTCAGTGTCCGTCATCAAGGCCGACCAGATCGAAGCTGTTCCGGTGCCTAACATCAGCCAGGCTCTCGCCGGTCGTGCCGCAGGTCTTATCGTTACCCAGTCGGGCGGTGGTCTTGACGCAGGCTCCAACATTTCAATCCGAGGCGGCGGCACTCCCCTTTTCGTTATCGACAACATCATCAGCGAAGAGCGTGAGTTCACCAACCTCAACCCCGCCGACATCGAAAGCATGTCAGTGCTGAAGGACGCCTCAGCAACCGCTATCTACGGTGCGCGTGCCGCCAACGGTATCATCCTCGTGACAACGAAACGAGGCAAATCAGGCAAGGTAAATGTTGACTACACATTCAACTACACGTTCTCCTCGCCGGCCGACCTTCCCAAGAAAGTCGATTCCTACACCGCAGCCCTCTATCAGAACCGCGGTTATCTCTATGACGGTCTGCAGGCTCCCTGGAGCGACGAAGCTCTTCAGAAATTCCAGGACGGCAGCGATCCCCGCAACTACGCCAACACCGACTGGCAGAAAGAGACCATGCGCAGCTACGCGCCTGAAATGCGTCATCTTCTGACAATCACCGGCGGTAGCGACGTCGTCAGATCCTACACTGCCCTGAGCTACTATGATCAGGAATCAATCTATCGCACGAACTCCAACACCTACAAGCGTTACAACGCGCGCCAGAGCGTCGATGTGAACCTGAAGGAAATCGGACTCCGCGTAAACACCTCTCTCGAGGCATATCTGACCGACCGTCGTGACCCGAGCTCAAACTACTATTATGTTTGGTCACACATCCAGAACAAGCGCCCGATGGAAATCGCCCGCAACCCGCTGGGTCAGCCCTTCGCAACTCCTGACAACCCCCTCATCGACATCTCCTCCGACGGCGGTTATGTCAAGGCTCAGAACACCAACGTGCGCGGTACGATCAATGCACAGTGGGATCTCCCCTGGGTCAAGGGTCTCCGCATTCAGGGTATCGCCAGCTACTCTATTCTGAGTGTCCGTTCCAAGAGCTGGAACAAACAGGCAACAGCCTACAACTGGGAAGGCGAACCCCAGACCATCCCCATGCCCTCTCTGTCAAAGACAGCCAACTTCTATAACTTCTACAACACTCAGCTTCTCGCGAACTACAACCGCGACTTCGGCAAAAACAACGTGGAATTCACCCTCGGTATCGAGGCTTCAGGCTCAAGCTACGATCAGAACTCTCTGAGCCGCTCGCAGTATGTCCTTGACGTCGATCAGATCGGCGCAGGTCCTGTCGATACTCAGGAAAACTCTGCTGAAAACGGAGTGCAGTGGCGTCGCGCATCAGTCGTGTTCCGCGCCCACTATGACTACGCTGCCAAATACATGGCCGAGTTCTCCCTCCGTCACGACGGTACGGACAACCTCCCGAAAGACCGCCGCTGGGGAACATTCTACTCCGGTTCACTCGGCTGGGCCGTTTCAGAGGAAAACTTCTGGAAAGAGAGCAAACTCGCTGATATCGTCAATATGTTCAAGCTCCGCAGCTCCTACGGCGAGATCGGTCTTGACAACGTGGACCGCTACGCTTATCTGACCTCCTACGGTCTGAACAACACCGGCGCATATATCGGCGGCCAGTGGTATCAGACATTCAGCGAAGGCGCTCTTCCCTCGCCCGACCTCAGCTGGTACACCCAGCGCGACTTCAACATCGGCTTCGACTTCGGTATGCTCAACAACGCAATCTCCGGATCTGTCGATTACTTCTACAAATCGACCAAGGGCTACCTCGCATCGCCCTCCAACGTAGGCTACACCTCGCCTCTCGGTCTGTCGCTCCCGATGGTCAAATCAGACGGTGAGAGCCGTCGCCGCGGTGTTGACTTCACTCTGCAATACAACGGACGCATCGGCGAAGTGACCTACAACGTAGGCGGTAACTTCACCTACTATGACGATCGCTGGAACATCAACCCCAACGAAGCGGAAACCAGTCTCAAGAACCCCTACAAACGTTCCACTCAGGTCGGAGCATATACCGGCAACTACTACAAGAACCTCGGTTACTACACCGACTACGAGGATGTGCTCAACTCGCCGAAACGTAACGGTTCTGCAAACATCATGGCCGGTGACCTCAAATTCTGGGACTTCAACGGCGACGGTAAGATCGACGGAGAAGACCAATATCGTCAGGGTTCGGGCACTTCACCCCGTGCCAACTACGGTATCAATGCCGACGTGCGCTGGCGCGGCTTCAACCTCAGCATGCTCTGGCAGGGTGCCACAAACTACAATATCTACATGGGCAGCATGCTCATGGGCGGTAACTCCAACTATCTGCCTGTCATCTACGAATATCAGACCGACATCTGGGCTCCCGACAACACCGACGCCCTCTATCCCCGTCAGCACGTTTCATCCGGTATGACCGGAGGCAACAACTTCGTCGGAACTAACTTCTGGCTCGTTGATGCTAAATATATCCGTCTGAAAAACCTCACCGTCGGCTACGACTTCAAGCACAAACTGCTCAAGACCACCAACTGGCTCAGCAAGTGCTATCTCAGCGTGACCGGTTACAACCTGCTCACTTTCAGCCCCGCCAAGAAATGGGGATTCGATCCTGAAACAGGTTCCGACAGCGGATATTCCTATCCCGTTTCCCGCGTGTGGACCATCAGTCTCAATATCGGTTTCTAATCAAATCTCGAATTCACAAATATGAAAGCTAAATATCTTTTACCTCTGTCATTACTGTTCGGCATGGCCGCTCAGAGCTGCGGTGACTTCCTTGACACCGAACCTGCTGCCATCTACAGCGAGGACCTCGTGTGGGGCAGCGCGGCAAACGTAGAAGCATTCGTCATGGGCCGATATTCAACCGTGATGAGCTACTACCGCGACAATGTCTTCACCGACCGTACATTCACAGACAATATGATCAACTGCCGTGGCGCCGCTCCCGGTGAAGTGCTCGGCCTGATGGAAAACCCCTACGACATAGGCCTTAACAGCCGTTTCGGTGTTATCCGCGCCTGCAACATGATCATAGAGCGTTGCGCTACGAGCGAAGTGCTCAATCCTTCCGACCAGAAAAAATTCGTGGCCATGGGTAAACTCATGCGCGCCATGGTCTATTTCGATTTCGCACGCAAGACCGGTAAGTTCATCTGGGTTGACAAAGTCCTCAGCTCCGACGATCCCGACTTCAACCTCCCGCTGACAAAGAGCGTGGAAGAGAGCTACAGCTACATCCTCAAGGATATCCGCGAGGCGCTGCCTGATCTTCCCGCCGGCCGTCAGGCTTCAGGCGCCCTCGGCCAGGACTTCGGCTATGCTTTCGCATCGGAAGTTCTTCTGACCGCTGCTGCCTACACCAACGACGCTGCTTCGCTGCAGAACGGCAAGAGCCTCTATCAGGAAGCCATCGACTGTGTTGACGCGCTCTCAGGCTACTCGCTCGACCCCAACTACGGCGGCCTCTTCAACGAGAACGGCGCTCAGTCTTCGGAAATAATCCTCGCCCAGTACTGGGACAAGCAGTATTCATCCTGCCAGTCCACCGGCCAGGTGAACCTTATAGCCAACGTGCCCAACACCAAGCTTGAGGAAACCGGCTGCGGACCGCTCTGGCAGACTATGGGTGCCATCTTCGAATGCTGGCTCGAATACGCTCCTTCGCAGAACCTCGTTGACGACTATCTCGTTATCGACCAGACCGACGGCAAGGCAAAACGCTGGAACGAAACCTCGCAGTGGCTCAACAACACCAGCGTGGTCAGCGCCGCTACCGCCAAGAACATGGGTGCCGACCAGAGAGATGACGATGTTGTCAAGACAGCATACGCAGCCCAGAACGGCGCCGACATCAGCGACCTGATGTATAAAAACCGCGACGCACGCTTCGACCAGTCGATTCTCCACGACAAGTCACACTTCTACGGCGAAGACATCGCGATGTACAGCCACGGCAACATGACCCGCTGGAGCACCAACAACTACGGCGACCACGTGCCTCTGACCAACTATTGCATCCGCAAGGGCATCTACACCAACATGTCGCCGCGTCCCTTCTACAACACCGCCACCGACTTCCATCAGGTGATCACCCGCTACGGCCGTGCCCTCCTCAACAAGGCCGAGGCTCAGCTCCGTCTGAACCGCGTGAACGACGCAGTGGCTACCTTCAACCAGACCCGTACGATCCACGGCAAACTTCCCGCCTCGACAGCTACAACCCTTGCCGAAGCCTGGAAAGACTATAAGATCGAACGCCACGTTGAACTTTTCTGGGAGTGTGACCGCTACTTCAGCCTCCTGCGCTGGGGTATGTACGGCGGCGAAGCCAACGACGGCAAATCGCCCCGCAGCGAAATCTCAGAACTTGCAACTCCGACAACATTCATCGAAATCAGCCCCGCACGCGACGCTGCCTACGTCGGTTATGTACAGTTCTACAACAACCAGCGCACATTCCCCGTTCGCCAGTATCTCTTCCCGATACCGCAGGGCCTGATCAACGCCAACAGCGCTATCACTAACGCCGACCAGAATCCCGGATGGGAATAACGTAAATTTTGTATCAACCCGTAAATTGGAATTACGCCATGTTTAAAAATCAGATAAAACTGCTGTTAACGCTGCTCATCCTGCCGTTTCTCGCATCCTGCAGCTGGGAGGATCTCCCCGCTTACGAGGACGCTGAAATAACCGGTATGCAGTTCCGCTACCGCTGGGCGAGCTCCACTCATAAGGACCCGATCACAGGTGAACCGGTGGTGAAAGAAGTGCAGCTCAGCACCCAGACGACAATCAACGCCGAAGCCGGCACTATCGAAGCGAGAGTAACCGTGCCTGCCGCCAACGAGAATACATTCCCCGCTGACGCTCGCGCAGCCTGCAGCCAGGACAAACTCTGGGCTCAGGTGACTCTTTCGACCGCTGCCCGCCTCACCCCGCTTGACGGCGCTCCCGCAATGGGAACTCCCGGCAACTGGACAACCCCTCACACCTACCGTGTGACGGCTGCTGACGGTACCACGAAAGACTGGACAATAAAGGTCATAGAATTTAATAAATGATTAGGTTTTCAAGGCTCTGTCAGATCAGCTAATATCTGACAGCCCATCAATTCAGACCGCCCCGCGGCGCGATGTCGCGGGACGGTTAATTTTAAAAACCCTTACAACCATATATAATATATGAAAAATCCGACTTCTTTCCTGACTCATACGCTTGCAGGGTTATGCCTGTTGGCTTTCTCCTCCGGTCTGTCCTGGGCGCAGTCAAAGGCTCTTTCTCCCGAAGAGGAAGCATTCAGACTGGCCATGACTATGGACGAATACAATTCAAAGACTCCAAAAGAACGAAACTCCGTCAGGATTTTCCTCACCATCTGTCCCTACATAGAATACGCCGACGCACAGATCAGCGTCAATCTCACCGAATCACAGGCCGCGAAACTCGGTCTGACAAAAGATGACTATGCCGAACTCCTTTCGAGTTTCAAGGAAACGAACGAAGGACTCGCCAAACTCAAGGCGGAAGGACTGGAAATGCCGCCGGCACCCAGATTCAAAGAATTCGCCGATGCATATAAATCATACCTCGACGGGAAAATGACCCTCGACGAGCTGAAAAAAGTCTCATTATGAAATAATCGAGATAATGACTGTTTAATGGAATAGATTTTGAAATTTAATAAATGATTAGGTTTTCAGAATAATTTCGGAGAGCGAACATCCGACTTTAGAATCAATCCTCACAGCCCTGCGACGTGACCTCGCGGGGCTGTTTTTTTGACGCGGCAAATGCTGTTGCCCCATTGCCTCCTTATACGTGCCGAAGGCGCTACCCTTTACCCACAAATGGGGGAGCCGAAAGCGTCAGCTGTTTGTTATAACTGAACACACTAACTTTGATGAGCATGAAAAGTCCAAGCATTTTTGGGGACAAGCGTCTTGACAAGGATTATCTCAATCTGATACAGGAGATGTCGGCTTCCGGTTCTTCGGTGATTAATAGAGCGTGCAAAAAATCATCCGACAAAAAAGCCGCCTATAGATTCATAAACAATGAAAATGTCACGGTCCGCAGGATTGCTGACGATCTTGTCAGTCAAGCAGTTACTAATGTGAGACAAAACGGGTTCGAGGAAGTTCTTGTAGTGCAGGACACAATGGAAACGGTCAGGGACAGTGTGGTCAGGCGACTTCAGAAAAAAGGCCGTACGGTTCTTGAATGTGCTAAGACAAACAAGGGAATGCGCACTCATTCGGCTCTTGTTCTTGATGCGCGGACCGGTGTTCCTGCAGGATTTGGTTATCTTCAGATATGGGGCAGAGTGCCCAAACCGCTTGCAGAAGTTAAGGAAGAGGACATCAGAAGTGACCGCAAACGCCAGCCTTCCTACTATATCACTGATCCGGAAACAGGCGAAACACGTTACAAATACTTCATACCCGTCACCGAACGTGACTCCGAATCATCCCGCTGGATAGATTCGGCAAAGACTGTCAGAGGCGAACTCCCGGATGATGTCCATATAATAATGGTACAGGACAGGGAGGGTGACATGTACCCTCTCTTGACCCTCCCTTCACAACTGAAAAATACAGATATAATTGTAAGAGCGTCAAAAAGGCGAAAGGTAATGCTGACTGAGGGAAAGGAGCAGGACATCTTCGAATATACCGAATCAGCAAAAGTGACGCATTCCTATAGGATTAAAGTAGGCAAGGGGCCCCGTAAAAAAGGTCGTGATGCAGACGTGGAGCTTCGTTATGGTAAAATGAGAATCAGACGTCCGCATAGCCCGATTTATCCTGAAAAATGGGTGGATCTTTACTTCGTCAGGGTCTCTGAAAACAAGAATACAAGATCCGATAAAGATACGATTGACTGGCTGTTGCTGACATCTATGCCGGTGGAATCAGTCGATGACGCCCTCAAGACTGTCACATATTACCGTCGTCGTTGGTTTATCGAGGACTTTCACAGACTGCTCAAGAAAAAAGGTTTCGGGATAGAAGATATACAGGTGGAAAGCCCCCATGCTTTTGAAGTGAATCTCGCCGTATGTATCAAAAGTGCCTATGAAGTGGCACTTGTCAAAAAGGGATTTGACAGTGAGGACGAGAGGGTTCCTGCCACAATGGCTTTCACCCCGTTGGAGTTACAGATAGTATCACGGCTGAATGATGAATATAATACTCCCAAGAAAATTTATCGCAATCCATACGAAAAAGGCTCCCTGGCATGGGCTGCATGGACTGTGGCCTGCGAGGGCGGTTGGAGTGCAATGCCTTCGCAATCAAAGCCCGGGATAATAACATTCAAACGAGGCATTGACCGAATTGAAAATATTTACATGTATCTACGCGATGCCCAACAGGCGCCTATTTGTGGGTAAAGGGTAGCGCCGAAGGCGCGTCCCTACATGTGAGGGGATTCTTTGCGATGTCGATAACAATCTTTATCCCAACGCGCTACATTATCGACAATATATTCATAGATGTTGTTCCCGTCTTGCGCACCCCGAATAAAATGATCGTGATAACGTGGTTGCCATCCAAAATTCAAACCGATAGATTTCGCATATTTTGTCACTGCGCCCTTGAATGACGAAACATATCGACTCAATACGGTAATATGCCGCTGGCATGATGGATTGGCACGCATATATGGATTGGGCGAGCGCTGAAACAGATTTCCTTCAGAAGGACTCGTTTCTGCATCTTCGCCATATCCGATTCGTATTATCGCATGGACATGATTGGGCATCACAGTAAAAACTATGATCTCTATGTTATCATTAAACGAATGCGCGTTCTCAAGCTGTCGCTGACAGAACACACCCAATTCGTTAAGATGTATCTCGTTGTCGGTTATTTCTCCGAAAAAATGTTTGTGGCCCTTTGTGCATATCGTAACAAAATAGTCGCCCACTTCATAATCAAGGAAATCGGCTCTTGGTGTCTTACGATATTGTTCCATGGCAAATGGTGGATTTGTTCTGTTATACGCACCAAATATAGACATTTAAATCAAATACCACAACTCTTCAAGGAAAAACGTATTCGCTTGTACGGACATCGCTTTGCGATGTATAATATGAAGACCAACTCCTTGTGCATTCTCCTTATACGCGCCAAAGGCGCTACCCTACATGCGGACGGATAAGTCAGAGTTATATATTTAGATCAGGTATTGCAGTTGCATTAGTCCATTGAAACCTTAATCTATTTCCAAAGGGAGTTGCGACTTCGCCCTAATCTAAAATGTCTCACGATTCAACTCAGATTTTATCCGACTGAGGATGGCTTTACGGTTTGCTTCGGTAGGTTCGGCAAAACCGTTTTGATCAATGCGTTTCAGAGCTTTTTTTGCTTTATCGTTGCCAAGTTCAGCTGCTTCAAAATAAGATTCAGATGCATTTGGCTGATTGCATTCACGACCGATACCATATTCAGCCAGTGTTGCCGACAGGTAAAGCGCCTCACCTCTGATGTCTTCCGGCATGGATTCTTGCCATAGATCACTAAGTAAGCCAAAGACTTCCGATACATTGCCGGTGACAATATGGCGTTTGGCGAGTCTGAGCTTCTGCATAGCCTCAGCACGTGAGTTGGCTGTCTGTGCTGATGCGAAGACACCGGCTGATTTTTTTACTACTCGTGTCCCGTCAGGGAGTACGAAAATAAAGGTTGCGGCAACATCAAATTCCTTTCGCATTTCTGCGACCTCTTTGTCGAAACTTTCCGCAAATTCATCGTTTGTCATTTCCTTTAAAGCTTTGGCAAAGTCATGCACCGACAGCCCCAAAACAGTTTCACCAAGTTTATAAGTAAATTGTATGGTACGGCCCTGGTCGGTAAAATCTACAGCAGTCCATGTCACTCCGTTCTCAACCTCCATAGGAAGTTGTTTGCGCATTTCGGATAATAAAGCTTTTTGAAATTCAGGGGAAATTCTTTTTCTTGTCGGGGGAAAAGCGGTGGCAGAAGCAATGAGGGTGAAAACCGACACCATGACGAGAGTCAGGACAGATACTGATTTTTTCATAGTGATTTATTTTGAAGATTTTTGATTGACGGGAGAATAATGATTGACAGCAATGCGATTACATTAACGTAATTCCACGCCAAATATAGACATTTAAATCAAAAACCACAACTCTTCAAGGAAAAACGTATTCGCTTGTACGGACATCGCTTCGCGATGTATGATATGAAGACCAACTCCTTGTGCATTCTCCTTATACGCACCAAAGGCGCGTCCCTAAATGCGGACGGATAATTTGCCATCCAAATTCCTGTGATGTCTCCTTATACGCGCCTTCGGCGCGTCCCTACAAAAGCTTGATAGACAAGTCCGTAGGACGCG
>ERZ779851.2915-NODE-2915-length-12172-cov-2.539160_pt1 | contig 12172 bp, 9 predicted proteins | sample MGYA00511094_ERZ779851 | MGnify/ENA primary metagenome ERZ779851 (study PRJEB29588, sample SAMEA2155512) | human gut metagenome | biome: human gut; feature: human-associated habitat; material: faeces | place: Denmark | collected 2008/2010 ...
GGTTTTGGTTTTCCCGCGAAAGCTATGATCCGCAGCGCTGCGGGCTTTCCGGTTGGCTGTGCATTATAGCCAAGCGCCAGTGCATTGATATGCTGCGCAAAAACGGCGCCCCGCAGGAGGAGCTTGAGGGCGCAGAGCCGGATACGGCGGCAGGCCCCGAGGACGAGGCCGAGATGATCCGCCGCAAGCAGAAGAGCATCAGTCTCGACTCCGTGCAGCAGGTCGTGAGCAAGAGCGAGCTTATGCAGATACGGCAGGAGGTCTCCGCAGTATTTGTCAAGGACGAGGTCGTGGACTATATCGTCCAGCTCTGCGGGGCGACCAGAAACGACCCGCGCATACTTCAGGGCGCAAGCCCGCGCGCATCACTCGCGCTCACCTCGCTTGCCAAGGCCACGGCGTGGATACAGGGACGCGACTATGTGCTTCCGCGCGACGTCCGCTTCATCTTCCGAGACTGCATTGAGCACCGGCTGCTGTGGAGCGACGCCTCCGACCCGCGCGCCCATGCCGACATTATGCGCAGCATCGCGGGCAGCATCAAAGCACCGAATATCTGACCATGCCTACAGTATATTTTATCTTTTACGTTCTGGCAGTCGCCGGAGCGTACATATTCCGGCTCGGATATCTGGGCTGGTTCGGAGCTTTTTTCTTCTACTCCGTTGCAATCATGCCCGTCTTCATCCTGCTGCTGTCACTGCCCGGGATGCTTCGCTCGAAAATGAGCCTCAGCATACCCTACACCGCGGTATGCGGCAGCGACGTTCAGCTCTGCATCAGCACTCGGACGGGGCTGCTGCCGCTCGGCAGGCTGACCGCATCTTTGCAGATCAGGAACGTATATACCGGCGAGACGACCCGTCAGCGCCTGCGCTGGAATAACCTCTCCGGCGGTACGCTGTATATCCCCGTCTCCGGCAGCGACTGCGGCAAGTTCGTCTGTGAGATATCAAATTTCCGCTGCTGCGATCTGCTCCGCCTCGTCTCAATACGCCGCAAGGCACCGGCTCCGGTATCCTGCGTCATTATGCCGGCTGCCGCCGCGCCCGACGGACTGCGCGACATTTCGGCCGAGCTTGAAGCTCGCACGGTGCTCAAGCCCAAGCATGGCGGCGGATACGCCGAGGAGCACGAGCTGCGCGAGTACCGCCCCGGCGACATGGTGAACAGTATCCACTGGAAGCTCAGTTCAAAGACCGACAAGGTCATTGTCCGCGAGCCGCTCACAAGTCAGGACACCAGGATATACATAGTCGTCGCCGGTCAGAGCAATAAGGCTCTCGGCAGTGCGCGCTACATCTCCGAAAATCTCTGCGAGCTTGAGCAGGAGCATGAGCTGCTCTGCCCGTCCGTCGAGGTTACAGTCGGCAACTCGCAGGAATCAGCCGCGGCGTTCATGGAGCTTCTGTCCAAGCCGCGCTCATCTGCCGCGGTGTCTGCCAAGGCGGACGCGCGCTGCTGCTTTATCGTTTCGGATGAAGGGGTGATCGTCAAATGAAAACCGCCTTTAATCGAATCTCATTTCTGCTTCTGCTCATGCTGGGCAGCATAATTCTGACATCGTTCATAAGCGCCAGCTTTGATCTTGCGTTCAGCCACGGCGTGCTTTACACCGCGCTGCTGTGCGTTTTCATCTGGGTGTGCTTCAACGTGCGGCACATGCGCCTGCCGGGCGTCGCGGTCTGCGCGGCTGTTTTATTCTTCGTGTGCCGCAGCAGGCGTGATGCTTTCGTCGCGCAGCTCAAGGATCTGTTCGACAAGGTCAGCGGGCAGTACCTCAACCACTTTTACTATTCTTCCGAGAAGTATGTTTTCTCAAACCTGACCGACGATCACACACTGGTGATGCTCGTGATCTCGGCCTTTATCGTGATATTAATGGCCATCGCGTTGAGCGCGGAGAGCGGAAGAATTTTTTCCTGCCTCATCGTGTCGGGCGTCTTTTTTGCCGCGTGCATCTGCGTGAACGGCTTCCCGCCGGTATATGCCTCGGTGGGCATGGTGCTGTTCTGGACGTTGGTGTTCGTCTCCGGCGGCTCATATTCCGCAGATTCCGGCGGCGGGCGCGCCGCGCTGATACTGAGCCTGCCGGTGCTGCTGATGCTGTGCGTCATTCTCTCGCGCACCCCGCCGGACGAATACGACCTGAGCGGCGCCGACGTCGAGATGGCGCAGAAGCTGGATGCTCTCGGCCAGAGCATCACGAAAATTTTCAAGGGCGGGCGCTTCACTTCTGATGTGTCTCTGCCCGAAACTTCCCTCCCCGTCGATGGTCTTTTTGACGATCTATCGCTTGATCTGGGCTGGAACATGGGCGACGGCGCACTCGACCTCTCGAAGGGATACCGTGATTTTGACCCGACGCAGCTGATGCTGCGTGTCCGCGCGGATAAAAGCGGATATATGTATCTGCGCTGCTTCTCCTACGGCCAGTACCTCGGGACCATCTGGAGCGCCGGCAACAAATATCTCAGCAGCACCCCGCCGCAGTTCCTGCCGCTAGCGCTGCAGAGCGCAGGCGGAGCGGAGACGCTTCACGCGGACATTGAGCTTATCGCCGTAGGAGGCTCCGTGCTCCCCGTGCCGTACTACTCCACCGAGGCCAGTGAGAACGACGTATATGTCCCATCCGGCGGCAGCACGGAATACACCGCGGAATATATAAGCTACTCCGGCGACGTGTCGTCGCTGCGCGTTTCGGACGAATACGCCGCCGCAGAGGAGGACTACCGCGCGTATGTCTATGAGTATTACACCGCGCTGCCGGATTCTACGCGGGAAGCGATGCTGCGCTTGGCGGCGGACGCCGGTATTTCCGCCGGTGACGACGCCGTGAACCGCGTGGCAAGCTATATCATGAATTCCGCTGAGTACGACCTGAACGTGTCCGGCTTCGACACAGACGATTATGCCGTGTACTTCCTGACCGAGGCTAAACGCGGCTACTGCACGCATTTTGCGACCGCGGCGGCCGTGATGTACCGCGCGCTCGGCATTCCGGCGCGGGTAGTGGACGGCTTCGCGTTCACTACCGTGGCCGGAAGCTATGTCGATGTACGCCGCAGTGACGAGCATGCATGGGTCGAGGTGTACATCGACGGTCTTGGCTGGCTGCCAGTGGAGGTGACCGGCAGCTCCGCGCCGAGCGAAGCGCCCGTCAACACTCCGGAGCCGCAGCCGGAAACCGCCGAGAGCACCGAGGCGACGCCTACTCCGTCCGTTGTCGAGAGTCCTGAGCTGCGGCAGGACACAATGCCTGTCGGCATCATCTCGTCCGACGTGAGCCAGAACACCGTCCCCGCCTCCGGCGGCGCGGCAAAGGCCGTGCGTGTTATTGTCATAGTGCTCGCCGCGGCCGGTGTCATCGTCCTATGGCAGTTTGCTCTGCTGCGCGAGCGGAAGCGCCGATTCACTCAGAGAGACGGCAGCCGCGCCGTTTTGTACATCTATCGCTGCGCAAAAGCACTGTCGCGCTTCAATGAGCCGATACCGCGGGATATCGTCACGCTCGCCGAAAAGGCGCGCTTCAGCCAGCACGGAATCGGCCGCGAGGAGCGCATGGCCGCGTACGCGCTGTTCATCGGTATGCGCGACAAGCTGTGCGGCAGCGGGAATTTGCTCAGGAAATTTGTTATTAAATACGTTCTGGGCTTCAGATAATATTTACATATCATGCGGTACGGTATATACTGTCCGCATGATATTTTTTGAAAGGAATCGCTATGAAAAAACATATATTTCTCACCGGCCCCTCCGGCTGCGGTAAAACCACGCTCATCCGCCGCGCGCTTGGCGATAAAATCGCCTACGCAGGAGGCTTCATAACCGAACGCAGGCTCGCCGCAAATGATTCTCTGCTGGGCTTCGACCTGCTTCCTGCTGCCGCCGCGCTCTCGCCGGACGAATACGAGGGCAAGCGCTTTCTTGATTACTCAGTGACTCCCCCGACGCATGACAACGAGGTTTTCCGCAACGACGGCGTGCGGCTTCTCAGCGAAGCGGAGCTTTACCCGTTCTCGGTCATCGACGAGTTCGGCGGATATGAGATACTGATACCGCAGTTCCGCGAAGCGCTGTCCGAATTTCTGTCAAGCGAGCAGCCGTGCATCGGCGTGCTGAAGGCAAGCAAGAGTGTGCAGGAGTTGAAGTCACGGTTCGGACTTGGTGATAGGTTCACGGCCTACACTGCACGCCTTCTTGAGGCGCTGTCGAACGATCCGGACACGCTGATTTTAAAGGTCTCCGGCAGAGGCGACAAGGTAGCGCAGAACATCGTCGCAAAATGGGTCGAGGAGTACACAAATGTGTGATTTTTTTGCATTATACGACTGCTTATGCGATAATATTCACTCCGACGAGCGAATATTATCGACCGTCTCAGGTGATATATGGGCGCTGGCGGAAACCGAACAGCACAGCGGCATGGCGATGCATGTGCACGGGACGAGCCGCCCTGCAATGCTGCCTGACGGCTTGTACAGAATGCCGCTGCGCAGAGCCGCCGAAGCGCTCAAGAGCTGGAACAGCACCGAGGCAAGCCTTGCCATGGCCGCAGTCAACGCATTTTATAACACCGAGGAGCGGCTGTCTGAGCTTCACTGCTCCGAGCCCTTTGAAAATTACTGCACCCGCGGGATAGATTTTCGCGGCAAAACCGTCGGCATTGTGGGTCATATGCATGGCACGGACGAGATGCGGCGCGACGCGGAAAAAATTTTCATTCTTGAGCGAGAACCGCGCGGCGGGGATTACCCCGATCCCGCCTGCGACTATCTGCTCCCGCAGTGCGATATTGTTCTGATAACCGGAAGCGCTATCACCAATAAGACGCTGCCCCACCTCCTTGACCTATGCCGCAGCGCGTACACGATCCTCGTCGGCCCGTCGGTTCCGATGTGCCCGGAATTATTCGGGTTCGGCATTGATCGCCTCTCTGGACTCGTGATAACCGATCGGTACGGTATACGTGAGCGAGTCCAATCCGGTGCCGGCGGCTCGCCGTATAGCCACGGAAAGAGCTTTTTGCTGGTAAAATAAACTACACGCAGGTAATTCCTGCGTGTAATTTATTCATACGATATTGCGTTCGCTTATCCGTGGCTGCGCTTCTTGCCGAAGATGAACGCCGCGGCGGCCGCCGAACCGGAGACGAGTGCAAGTACGCTCCAGAGCATCATAGAGTCGCCGGTCTTGGGCTTCTGAGTCGCGGCATAGACATTGGTGACGGTGATGGTCTTGCCGTCGCTGCTGCGGTTGACATAGAAGTAGTACCCGCTGGGAACGTTGGTCTCCTTGACCGTCCATGTAAGCTCGGTGTCAAGGCCGTCAAAGCTGCACTTCCAGCCGTTCTTTTCATTGAGAACCGCAGTCACCTTCTTGCCGTCAAGCTCATAAGGAACGAGAGTATCCGTATCCTTGCCGTTTGCATCCTTCTGGTAGTAGAAGAGCTGCACGGTGACGGATTCGGAGCGCTTATCCTCACTGCCCTTATCGTTCCACTTCTTCACGACACTGACCTTCATCTCGGTGGATTTATACTCGTTGACAAAAAGCGCCTTGTCGGCCTGCTCATCGCCGCGCATTATAGCCGCAGGCATGGGTATCGCCTCGGCAGCCTCTGCGCCGCTCTGCGCGGCAGCGGACGCCATAGCGAAGGTATACACGCTGCCGTCAAATGTCCACTTGGTCTCCTTCTCGGAGCCGACCTCGGTCAGCTTGCCTTCAAGATTCTTCATCTGGCTGGCGGGGCCGGTGATAGTGAGCACGCCGGATGCGGTGGTCTCCCCTGCCTTGACCGTCAGGGCGAAGCCATCAGTAACGGGCGCGCCGTTGAAGCTGGCTTCTATCTTATCCAGCTTACCTGTCTTGGCGGACAGCTCAAGCGCGAAATCAAAGGTCTTGTCGGCAACCGGCATGTGCTTTCCTGTCTGCTTGACCTGCTGCTCAACGGGGATGCTGATGCTGTATATCGGTTCGGGCTTGTAGGTGTTGACGACCTTGACTGCCGATGCCTCTTCAGCGGTGACAACAGCCTTGATATCCTCAACGGCGCCCATGATATAACCGTCGACACTAAGGCCGTCGGTACGCTCCTTTAGAATGTACTCGCCCGCTTCAAGCTCAACGCTCTTTGTCCAGCCGTCCGCCGCGGTCAGGGTTATGTCCTGTCCCTCAAGGTGCTGCTTATCCTGCCAAAGCTCAAAGGTGACGGACGCGGGTATCAGCTCCTTGGGCAGTCCCTCAAAGGATTTCGTGACGGTGAGAGTTCCGGTGGTGACGGAGTATTTATTGGTGAACACTGCGGCGTCGACATTTTCATCGTCAAGCGTGATGTACGCGGGCAGCTTCTCGCCGCTCGGCTCCTCTTCAAGAACGCTCAGCGGAGAGGCCATGTTTACGCCGAAGCGGTATTCGCTGCTGTCATAGAGCCAGTTCCCGGTCTCCGCAGGTGCCTTTTCACTGAGTGTACCGTGCAGACCGTACATCTGACTGACAGGGCCGCTGACAGTCAGCACACCGGCCGCGGAGGTCTCTCCCGCCTTCACAGTCATGGTGAAGCTGTCGGTGACAGGCTTGCCATCAAAATACAGCTTGAGCATATCGGTTTTGCCTGCGTCATTGGCAAGCGTGAATGCGAAATTGAAATCCGTATCCGTAAGCGGTGCGGATTTGCCGAGAAGTTCAACCTTTTTCTCTACCGGTATGTCAAAGCTCATCACCGGCTGAACCTCGTAGGTCTCGGTGATGTCAAGCTTTGTGTCCTCTCCGGCCTTGACCGTCGCCCAGATTATCGAATAATAAAAGTGATAATACCCGCCGACATCGGTGCTGTCAACATCCGCGTGCAGCTCGTACTCGCCAGGGTCGAGCGTAAGGCTCTTTGTCCACTTTTCCGCTGCCGTGATGACGACGTCCTGAACGTGCGCGCCGTCCTTTTTAAGCCCCCATTTGACGGATTCCGGTATCTTATCCTCCGGCAGCCCATTAAAGGCGACGTTGATGGTCAACGTCCCCTGCTCAAACGCCGGCGTCGGCTCCGGAACGTCGGCTGCCAGCGCCGAGACCGGCAGGATGCTCACCACCAGCAAAGCGGCAAGCAGCAGCGCCCAAAATTTCTTCATGTAATTTTCCTCCTTTTCAACAATTTTTACATATTGTTATTGTTTGTCTGTTCACTCTGCATCTATACTATATCGTTAAATCCATGCAAAAGCAAGGGATGCAATACTTAGGAATTCTTAATTTTCAAGGCTTTCAACTCGCTTATTGCAAAAACGACAAACAGGTCTTATAATATGACAAAAGCATTTCAATATGGAGAACCGAATATGACCGAATATGTATACAATGACGCAAACGGAACTCTCGCTTCCGTGAAGCACGGCGAGGGACGTACGCTTTTTAAGCTCATCACGGCGGATGAATTCCGCGCCATGAAGGAGAGCTTCCCGCATCACAAGGAGATGCTCCGCAGCCTCGGCTCCGTCCGTTACTGCAAGGCGGAACCCTATCGCGACCACATCTGGGGTACGCTGCGCATCCCGAACAAGAACGAGGCGCGGCTGCCGCAGGTCTGCCTGCTTTTCTACATGACGGCGCAGGAGCTGATCTTCATCGAGGATTCCGGCGAGCTGAAGCCCTGGGTAAAATCGCAGCTGCCGAAGCTGAACAACGCCTCCACTCCGGAGCTGCTGCTTCTCCAATTTATGCAGCTGGCAGTGGAAAATGATATCCTGTACCTGTCCCACATTGAAAAGGAGCTTGACGTAATGGAGGACAGTCTGCTAACCGACATTCCGGACGACTTCTTCGGTGTGCTCACACGGCACCGCCGCAAGCTCTCGGAGCTGAATGCGTACTATGAGCAGCTCACCGCGATGAGCGACATGATCGCGTCTCTCGACGCGCCCGCGCCCATCGCCGCGGCGGAGCAGTGGAGCCGATTCTCGATGCAGACGGAGCGGCTTGAGAGCCATGTGCATCTGCTTCAGGAGAACGTGATACAGCTGCGTGAATTATATCAGGCACAGCTGGACGCAAAGCAGAACAAGGTCATGTGTATCCTGACCGTTGTTACCACGCTGTTCCTGCCGCTCAGTCTGCTGACCGGCTGGTACGGCATGAACTTTGCGAACATGCCGGAGCTGCACTGGCGCTACGCGTATCCCTGCGTCATAGCGATCACTGTCGCTATAATCGTGTTTGAGATAATATATTTTAAGAAGAAAAAGATATTATAAGAAAAACCCATGCATTGATAATGCATGGGTTTTTAGTTTACTTCTCGACTATGTCTTCGGGACCGAAGGGGTCTCCGCACTGGGGGCAGAAGCGGGGCGGATGCATCGGATCCTCGGGCTGCCAGCCGCACTTATCGCAGATATAGAGCGGTTCGTTTGCGGGCTTCGGCGCGCCGCAGTTTTGGCAGAAGCGGCCGAGATTGACCTCACCGCAGTTCTCGCAGGTCCAGCCGCGCTTTGCCGCACCGGCCGCCTTGCGCTGGCCACTGGGGCGCTTCACGGGGACGGGCTTGCTGTCGCGCTTGGAGAGGATGAGCAGCACAGCCGCCGCGATCAGACCGAGTCCCGCGATGACCAGCAGCAGGACTACAAGGCCGTTGCCCCTGCCGGAATTGTTCTGAGTATCATCGGGCTTGATCTCGATATCAGCGTTGCCGCCGGTGCTGGGGCTTGGCGAAGGATCATCCACGCCGGGAGTCGGCGAGGTTGGAGCCACAGTCACAGGCGGCACAGGGGTAGCGACGGCAGCAGTATATGTGACGGCCACGGCTCCGGTGTTGACGCGGTCGCTGTTCTGGCCGCCCTTGGTGCTCCACACGGAAGCAAAGTAGTACACAGTGCCCTCGGTCTGGGGCGGGGTGTAGCTTGCGGAGGTCGCGCCGCTGATGAGCGTGCCGCCGTTATTGCTGGCGGAGGTGTTGCTGTACCACTGATATTTGAGCGTGCCGCCGTTGTTGGTGTCGCTCGCAGAAACGGTGAGCGTAGTCCCCTCGCCGACGGTCTTTGTGACGCCGCTGGGCTGAGTGTTGATGGTCGGGCGCTTAAGGGCGACCTCGGCCTTCTTGACGGTTATTATTGCGCCGTTGGTGCAGAGATAGGTCTTGCCGTCCGCGGCGATGAATTTGCATTCCGCTTTCCAGCCGTTCATGGAGGCCGGAATATTCTCAAGCACAAGGCGGTCGCTGTCGGTTCCGGAGACCTTCAGTCCCTTGAAGTAGTCCGGAGCGTCCTTGGCAGGATAAGTATTTGTCGTGTCGGGGCTGACTATGCGCCACACGAACGACGCGGCGTTTTCCGCACGCGCGATAAACACAGCTCTGCCGCCCTCCTCGACGGTCTCACCGGTGGGCTGCTTTGTTATCTTGATCTCACCGGCCGGAGAAGGAGACGGCGACGGCGTGACGGTGGTGTAGGACGGATTCGTGACGGCTACCACGTTCGACGTCGCGGTACCGGCGCTGTTCTTCACCGTGAGGTAGTAATAATAGGTCTGGACGCTGCTCTCCATACCCTTGGTGCCGACAGTTACGTTCTGGCTGTCGGATTCAAAGGTCCAGGTGGTTCCTGCCGCGCCGCCGGAAGTGCTGTTGCTGGTGTTGGTATAGAGCGTGACCTCATAGGGCGCGCCGCCGGTAAGGCTGAGCTTCAGCTGGAAGTTGTCGTCCTTCTTGGGCGCGGTCGTGCTGGCCGAAGCCTGCACGGTCGGCTGTACCGCGGCCACATTGACGGTCGCGTCGGTGGAGCCGGGCTGCCCGTCCCGCATCTCGAAAGCAACAGTCAGCTTATATGTTCCGGGTTTGGTCGGTGTGCCGGAGAGCAGAATCTGCGTTGCGTCCGCGCTGAGCTTCAGGCTCATTCCCGGACAACTGCCGCTGCTTATAGACGCCTTGTCGACAATATTGTTGTCATCCTTGCCGCTGAACTGAGCCAGCACAAGCTCCGAATACGTGCCGCACTTGCAGTCATACGCCGCGAAGGCCTGCGCCATCGGCAGCGACGCCAACAGAAGTACTATAAGGAAAACGCTGAGTATGCGCGACAGGTTCTTTTTCATTTTATATCCTCCCATTATGTTATACCCGTTGGGGAGGCGTATTTCGACCTGCATCCCCTTTTTCGCAGTTATTTTAACATAATATATTCATTCGTGCAAGCCGCATCCCCCTTAAAATATCTTAAATCTTAAGAGGAATGCGTTATCACCCGTATGTACTGTTTTTTCAGGTTCTGAAGAAGAAATGGAACTTGTCGTTACCGTCCGACGTTCCGCCGGATTCGCATTCGACATGGACGCCGGTCACGCTGCCGCCTATAGTATCGCAGGTCACATTCGCTCCTGCGGTGACATTGCCCTCGATATTGTCGCAGGTCACGGAGCCGCCCGCCTTGACGTCGCCCCCGACACTGTCGCAGGTGACCGTGCCGCCGGCACTTACGCTGCCGCTCACATCGTCACAGGTGACATTGCCGCCGGTCCTGACATCGCCGCCCACGGCGTCGCAGGTAATGGTGCCTCCCGCTTCTATACTGCCCTCGACGTCGCCGTCAACGCGCACATCGAACTCGCTGTGAATGTTCATCGCAGGGCCCTCGTAGCAGAATTCTATCCTGCGGTTCTCGGCAGTGTCGCCGCAGCCGACAAGCGTATGCCCGTGATAGAGCACCGCGTACAGGCAGTCATCATCAGGCCACGGCAGTTCGTCGTTCTTCGGCTCCGCGGCGGGAGCCTCGCGCCGTGCCGCTTCCCTTCCGAAAAGCTCATCTATTGTTACGCCGAACACATCCGCCAGCATCGGGAAGCTGGACACGTCGGGGCTTGACAGCCCGTTCTCCCACTTGCTAACCGCCTGAAAAGATATCCCCATAAGGTTTGCGAGCTGATCCTGTGTCATGTTCTTCTCTTTTCTGAGTCTTGCGATATTTGCGCCTATAACGTCGTTCATTTCGACGCCTCCTTTCGAATTTCTGATGCCGATGGTATAGAAAAAATCCTGAAATTCCAATAACTTATCCGTTGAATCGCGAATTCAACCGCTGGTTGAGTGGTTTAATTATATACCCCGCCGCCGCGCCGTCAATGGGCGGCTTGCTCTTTATCCGCTTTTTGGGTATAATATCTACAAAAATCAACGATTGTTGACATTGAGTTGAAATTCATTTCAGAATAAATATTTATATTCTATACATACGGGGGTGGAACTATGTTCAAGATACTTATAGCCGAGGATGACCACGAGCTGCGCCAGCTTTTCCAGCACGTTCTCACCAAGAACGGTTATGCCGCAGTCGGCGTATCGAACGGCGAGGAGGCGCTCGCCGCTATGGACACAAGCTATTACGATTTGATAATTTCAGACATTATGATGCCGAAACTCGACGGGTACGAGCTGGTGCGCTCGCTGCGCGAGGCGGGCAACAGCATTCCCGTGCTGATGATAACCGCGAAGGATGCGTTTGATGATATGCGTCTCGGCTTCGTCTCCGGCAGCGACGATTATATGGTCAAGCCCGTCAACGTAAACGAGATGGTGCTGCGCGTCAGCGCACTGCTGCGTAGGGCTCAGATGGCGAACGAGCGCCGTCAGGTGATCGGCGGGACGGTGCTGGAATGCGATTCGCTCTCGGTACACACCGGCGGCGAGAACATGGTGCTGCCGCAGAAGGAATTCATGCTGCTATACAAGATGGTCTCCTTCCCCAGCCGGATATTCACGCGTCAGCAGCTGATGGACGACATCTGGGGCTACGAGACCGATACTGACACGCACACTGTCGACGTTCACATCGGGCGGCTGCGCGAGCGCTTCCGCGATAATCCCGATTTCAAGATAGTCACGATGCGCGGAGTCGGCTACAAGGTGGTGAAGCTGTGAAAAAGAAGTTTACATCCATGCCGACGCTGCGCGTCTGGTTCACGCTGATATGCATGGTCGAGTACATCGTCGTCGCGCTCCTCGCGGAGCTGACGGCGTGGCTTATAAAAAAGTGGCTCGGCATAACCGTGGCGGCGCCGCTCTTCGTATGGGCGGTTCTGTTCAGCGTCATTTTCGGCTTCGTCATCACAAATTTCACACTGAAGGTATTCTTTGACCCCGTCGCCAAGCTCGAAAAGGCCATGCGCACCGTGGCAGGCGGAAACTTCAAAGTGA